>Ga0209373_10000161_pt1 | contig 144555 bp, 131 predicted proteins | sample Higcelweek5metaG_FD_187173 | JGI IMG/M metagenome (GOLD analysis project Ga0209373, IMG submission 187173) | Freshwater pond sediment microbial communities from the University of Edinburgh, under environmental carbon perturbations - High... | ecosystem: Environmental > Aquatic > Freshwater >... | reverse complement strand
TACCGCAGACCGCGACGCTCATAGACCCGCCGGTTCTCTTCCGTCCACATGTGCCCTCCGGATTTGTCTGGGGGATCATGGAATCACAACATATTCATCAGCTTCAAGAACATTCCGGACGGGCTCTTAAACCAGACCCATGAGAGGGTCCGGGGCCTCAGGCCCCGGCGAGGTGTGAAGCAGCGCTCCACGATCCTGTTTACTGGATCTCCACCAGATACACTCCATCATCGCCTTGGGTAACGGTCATGGCCTTTCCGGTGAAGCGCTGCACGATGTCAATGGCGCTCAGGGTATGCTGGCTGGGCTTGACGGTGGTGAAACGCCCCTTGCCCGCCAGAGCAAACGGCAGGATCAGTTGATCCGCCAGATAGGGACCGGCAAAAGCGGTGGAGTTCAGATAGCCGATCATCCGCACGGCGGCGGTCTTGCCGAGCTTTTCCGCCGATACCCCCATCTGCCCGAACGCACTGACCATTTCCGTTCCATGGGCATGGCGCGCCTCCAGCATCAAGGCCACCCCCGGCCCCTGATCCTCGGGCAACTGGCGTAGCGCAAAGGCGTTCTCCGGCCAGTCGGGAAGGTCTTTCTGCGCCTGCGCCATCATCCGCCGTGCAATCTCGGGAGCCAGACCACTGAACACCGCCTGCCCGGAGACCGCCAGCAGTTCGCCCCGGTCAAGGCAGTCCAGCGGGCGCAGCGGAGCCGGGGTGATGTCGATTTCGATCCGCCCGCCACCACGCGGATAAAAGCCATGACGGACAAGGCGGGCCGAAACCTGCGGTCCCATCCGGTTGACCAGCGGCAGAAACACCCGTTCGATGAAATCAAACGGCGGAGCCTGTATGGCGTGCGTCCCCCCTTCGAGAATCAGCCGCGACGGTGTGTCGGCCAGCACGAGGGGAAACAGGACCGTTTGCAGCACCAGCGCCGTGCTGCCCGCCGTCCCCACCGCAAAGCGGTACTCACCGCCCACCACCCGGCCGGGGTGGAAGGTGATCCCGGATGACCCGACGCTCAGCCCGTCGCACGTGCTGCCGGAGATGGCGCAGGCCGCCTCCAGCGCGGTCAGGTGCTGACGCATCAGGCCGGGCTTGGGGCGCTTGCCGCGAATGTTGCTGATCGAAAACGGGCTTCCGGTGATCAGCGACAACGCAGCCGCATTGCGGAGAATTTGCCCGCCACCTTCGCCTTCAGATCCATCAATGAGTATCATGGTCACTGTCCGTCCCCTTTGTCGTACCATATCATTTTGTGAAACTCTGCGACCATCATCCTATCCCTTGACGCACACCACCTGCTTCAGGGTGTGGAGGATCTCCACCAGATCGGCCTGAGCGGCCATCACCGCATCAATCGGCTTGTAGGCTCGGGGGGTCTCGTCGATGACACTGGCGTCCTTGCGACAACAAACCCCCTGGGTGTCGTGGATATGCTCGTCCAGTGTCACCAGCTTTTTGGCCTCGTTCCGCGACATCACCCGGCCTGCGCCGTGGCTGCAGCTTTCAAAGCTCTCCGGGTTGCCCAGCCCGCGGACGATGAAGCTCTTGGCCCCCATCGAGCCGGGAATGATCCCCAGCGTGCCCTTGCTGGCGCGCACCGCGCCCTTGCGCGTCACCAGCACGCTTTCGCCAAAGTGGTTTTCGCGGCTGACATAGTTGTGGTGGCAGTTCACCGCCTCCATTTCGGCGTCGAACGGCTTGCTGATCTGACCGTGCAGGGCGGCGATGATGTTGCTCATCATCACCCGGCGATTGAGGGCCGCAAAGTCTTGCGCCCAGCCGACCGCCTCGACGTAATCATTGAAATGATCGGTGCCCTCGGGGAAATAGGCCAGGTCTTCGTCAGGCAGGTTGATGAACCACTTGCGCATGTCCTGCTTTGCCAGTTCGATAAAGAACGAGCCGATGGCGTGCCCCACCCCGCGCGAGCCGGAGTGCAGCATGATCCAGACGCGGGCGTCCTGATCCAGACACAGTTCGATGAAATGGTTGCCGGTCCCCAGCGTCCCCAGATGGGTCAGGTGGTTGGCCTTGTTCAGACGCGGGTACCTTTCACACAGCCGGTCAAAGCGGGCCGACAGCGTTGCCCACGCCTCGACAATCGCCGGCGGCGGTGCGCCCCATGCTCCGTCGTCGCGTTTGCCGCGCCCGACACTGCGCCCATGCGGGACGGCACGCTCGATGGCAGCGCGGATCGGCTCCAGCGAGTCCGGCAGGTCCTGCGCCATCAACGACGTGCGGGCGGCCATCATGCCACAGCCGATATCGACCCCCACCGCCGCCGGGATGACCGCTCCTTTGGTCGGGATCACCGAGCCAACCGTTGCCCCGATGCCAAGATGAACATCCGGCATAACCGCAACATGATGAAAGATAAACGGCATGCTGGCGGTGCGGAGCAGTTGGGTGCGGGCATTGTCATCCACCGGCACGCCATGGGTCCACAGCTTGATGGGGACGCCGTCATTGTTTGAAAGGGTATCGTAGGGCGCAGTGCTCATGGCGGGTCTCCTGTTGCGATCAGCAGGGGTGAATACCCCGGTGCCGAATGCATTGCAGGCGGGATGCCAAAATCCGCCATCACCGGAGAAATATCACTAATTAATTGATATTATTTTATAAATTTTTCATTTTCGTAAAAATCCGTCGTTTTTCTCACCAAAGACATAGAGAAATTAATATCGCTCTTTATAAATTGATATAAACTTGCCCGATGAAAAAAATCACCGTTCTCGGCTTTCTCGGCTCGACCCTCGATGTCCCCAAACCTGGCCCGTCCCGCTGGTATGGCTGGCGGCCATCGGTGGGGATGTTCATGCATGACGATTTGCGGATTGACCGCTTTGTCATGCTTCATGGCAGTGCCCATCATGCTCTGGCCGAACAGACCTGCCGTGATATTGCCTCGGTCTCGCCGGAAACGCGGATCGAGCGCCATGTGATCGACTTTGCCGACCCGTGGGATTTCGAGGAAGTCTATGGAACGCTGCTGGACTTTGCCCGCTCGCGGCCGCTCGACCCGGAAACCGAAGACGGCCTGATCCACATCACCACCGGCACGCACGTCGCGCAGATTTGCCTGTTCCTGCTCACCGAGGCGCACTATCTGCCCGGCCGCCTGCTGCAAACCTATCCCAACCGGGGTGGTGGCGAAGCGGCAGGCCGGTGGAATGTCATTGATCTGGACCTGTCGCGCTATGACACCATCGCCACCCGCTTTGCCCGCGAACAGGCCGAGAGCAGCTCGTTCCTGAAGTCGGGGATTGCCACCCGCAACGCCGCCTTCAACACCATGATCGACGAAATCGAGCAGGTTGCCAGCCGCACCCGCGCCCCCATTGTGCTGATGGGACCAACCGGAGCCGGGAAAAGCCAGCTTGCCCGGCGGATTTTTGAGCTGAAAAAGCTGAAACGGCAGGTCAGCGGGGCTTTTGTCGAAGTCAATTGCGCCACACTGCGCGGTGACAGCGCCATGTCGGCGCTGTTTGGTCACAAGAAAGGCGCCTTTACCGGCGCGGCAGCCGACCGCGCCGGGTTGCTGCGGGCGGCGGACGGCGGGATGCTGTTCCTCGACGAAATCGGCGAGCTGGGCCTTGACGAGCAGGCGATGATCCTGCGCGCCATCGAAGACAAGCGGTTCCTGCCGGTCGGATCGGACCGCGAGGTCAACAGTGACTTTCAATTGCTTGCCGGGACCAACCGCGATCTGGCCGAGTGCGCACGCCGGGGAACCTTCCGCGCCGACCTGTTTGCCCGCCTCACTCTATGGACCTTCAGCCTGCCCGGTCTGGCCCGGCGCCGCGAAGACATCGCCCCCAATCTGGACTACGAACTGGAGCGGTATGCCGCACGCGAAGGCGACCAGATCAGCTTTAACAAGGAAGCCCGCGAACACTACCTCGCCTTTGCGGAATCACCCGCCGCCCTGTGGAGCGGCAATTTCCGCGATCTGGCCGCCAGCATCACCCGCATGGCAACCTTTTCGCCGCAGGGGCGGATTGATCTGGCGACGGTCAACAGCGAAATAGCCCGCCTGCAACGCCAGTGGAGCGGGCCAGCCGATGAAGGCGATGGCCTGCAATCCGTTCTCACTGCCGACCACCTTGCCGCCCTTGATCCCTTTGACCGGGTGCAGTTGGCCTATGTGGTGCAGGTCTGCCAGCAAAGCCGCTCGCTGTCCGAAGCAGGCCGCACGCTGTTTGCCGCCTCGCGCCAGCAACGGGCCAGCACCAACGACGCCGACCGCTTGCGCAAATATCTTGCCCGTTTTGGGCTGGACTGGCAGGCCCTCACCCGCGCCTGACACCAGGCTCACCGGTGCCGCCGCCCAAAATTGCGCAGCACCCAGCCCAACGGACGCAGCAGGGGATAGAGGAACGCCCAGCGTTCCGGCAGCGGCAAGACCGCCTGATCCACCGGGTTCAGCAACGCCTGCCACAACACATGCGGGCCTTGCCGCCAGCCTCCGGCCAGATACAGCCGCCAGCGCCGGGCGCGCAGTTCCCGCAGCAGCCACGGCCAGCTTCCCCGTACCGGGCGGTCCAGCCAGCGGCGTCCGGCAAAGAACGCGGCGAGGAACCAGTCCAGCCTGCGCGGATCACTGTGCAGGCCCTGCCCTTCCTCGCCGTCTCCCAGCCACAGGTGCAGCAGGTCGAGGGTATGGCCGATCTGCCGTCCGGCCACCGGGGGAACGCCCAAAGACTGGCGCTGCTGTGGGTCGCGCAGCAACAGGGCGATATCGGCCAGCCAGCACAGCCGATCCCAGCCATGCCGCGCGCCGTGCTCCAGCAGATAGGGCAACAGGTCGGCCTGCCCCAGACACGCGACCGGGCTGCCCGCCAGCATGACCTCGTCGCGCCGGTGCCACAACACGTCAAAGGACGCCTCCGGGCTGCTGGGGTCTTCGCCAAGGCGGACGTGCAGTTCCAGCACCAGCTCACCGCGCCGATAGCTGAAATCCTTGCTGTGGCTCTGCACTGCCCGCGACGGTAACACCGTATCGCCACTGTCCAGCCGCAGATATCCGGCAGAGATCAGCACCTGATGGGCCTCGGCATAGCGATCCGGCGAGACCAGCAGGTCAATGTCTCCGGCCGAGCGCTGGAACGGATCACCGTACAGTTTTTGCGACAGCGGCAAGCCCTTGATCACCAAAGCCGGTATTCCGGCAGCGGTCAGCTCTCCCAGCAGCCGCAACAGCTCGCCGAGCTGTTTCAGGCCCCCCAGCGTGCCCTGTCGGACACGGGTTTGCAACACGCGCACAGCGGAGTCCGGGATGCTCCCTGCCGCGACCAGAGCGGCCCCCCGCAGAACCAGCGGCTCGACCCGATGACGGGCTGCCCCGGCAACAAAGGCGTCCCAATCGCGGACCTGTTGCAGGATCTGCCCGGCGGCACGCAGCGCGTCGGGGCTGGTTGTCGGGGACACTGCCAGCCGCACACACTGGCACAGGGCCAGAAACTCCGGCTGCAGGACAGGCATTGTCATCCACACTGCCCCCGCTGCCGCAAAAGATCCAGATACAGCGCGGCAACCTCATTGGCCCGGCTTTGCCAACTGAAGTGCTGCAAGACCGCCTCGCGCACGGCGGGGTCAACCCCCGACGCCACGCAGTCGGCAACACAGCGGGCCAAAGCCGCCCCCTCGCCGACCGGAAAGCGGAATGGCCAGCCGACCACATCGGCAATCGCCCGGTTTCCCTCGATATCGCTGATCGCCATCGGCACCCCGGCCAGCAGGGATTCCAGCAGCACCGTCGGCAAGCCTTCGCGTTCAGAGGCCAACAGCATCACGTCACAGCCCTTCATCATCGCCGCCGTGCAGGCATCATCCTGCCAGCCGTGGAAATGCACCCGTGCTGCAACACCGCACTGCATGGCGAGGGCTTCCAGGCGTTCGCGGTCGGCTCCCTGCCCGACGATGTGGAATTCGGCCTGCTCCATGCCGCGTTCGCTCAAGGCCCGGATGCCGTCATCCAGCCGCTTGACCGGGTCCAGGCGTCCGACCGACAGCATCGCCGGAGCCCCCGACAACCGACGCTGCCCGGCCTGCTGCAAGCGCGCCATCAGGGCGTCGGCATCAAGGCAGTTGGGGATGATTTCCTCCCGCTGGCCACACAGGCCAATGTCCTGCATCACCTGCGACCAGCCGGAATGCAGCAAAATCACCGCATCCGCACCGCGCACGGTCCCGCGCTCGATCAACAGGTCCCAGCCGCGCTTCAGCCCCCGTTGCAGGCGGGTTCCCCCCTGATAGTAACAGTGCGGGGTAAACACCACCGGCTTGCCCAGCCAGCGGGCCAGCCGCAACGCCAACGCCGAGATGCCGGTACGCGAGCCATGCACATGCACCACATCCGCCGTTCGGATCAGGGGCAACAAGCGGCCAAAGCCCCCGGCATCAACCGGGCCGGGATAGTCGTCCGGCACCTTGACCAGATTTTGCGCCAGAATGACCGGCTCGATATCCCCCCGCGCCAGCAGGGCGCGCGACAGGCCCTCGATATGGCGGGCCACCCCGCTGGACTGCGGACGAAATTCGCAGTGAACGGTCAGGACACGGATCATGCGGCGACCTCCTGCCCGACCGTCTCGTCACTGGTCGCGCCGACCACTGGCGCGGTGTACTGCGCCATCACCCCGCCCAGCACAATCCAGAACAATCCCAGCCCCGACAGGCTGAACAAGTGGTCGGACGAAATGAAGGTGGTTACCATGCCGATGGACAAGGCCCCGCAGGCCAGAGCCAAATCGCCAGTAACCGTCGCGCTGTGCTGGCGAAAGGTCGCGATGCAGCGACGGGTGATCACCCCATACCACAGCAGGAACACCAGCGCTGCCGGAACCCCAAGCTGGTAGGTAATGGCAAAAATGGCCCCTTCCCCCCCACCGGCCAGCTCCAGCCCCAAATCAGCCGCCAAAGCGCCCGATGCTCCCAGACCGGGGCCGAACAGGATCACCTGCGGCAGATCGGTGATGTTTTTCTGCAGGGCCTCGACGTGGCCGATCGTCGAACCATCCTGTAGATTGACGGTATAGGACAACACGAACTGCAAGCCTTCGTAACTGCCCAGCAGCAGCCCGAACAGCACCGCAAAATTGCGGAACCCGGCTCCGCCCCGTCCGCTGAGAACCAGAAAAACCGGCAAGGCAATCACCAGCACCAGCATCGCCCCCCGGGTCCCGCTTTGCCACACCCCCACCATGCCCACCAGCAACACCAGCAGGGCCAGCCCAAAGGATTTGCGCTGCAAGGCGGCAAAGCCCAGCATCGCCCCCACCGCCACAAAGCTGCCCTGCGCCAGCGGAGCCGCCACCAGCCCGGCAGCCCGCCGGGCATATTCATAGCCGAAGAAGTTGAACGGTAGCACATAGTACCAGTCGAACCCGGTCACGATCCCCTTGATACCGTTCAGGTAATGTCCGTACTGCACGGTTTCGACCCAGAAATCGGTATGCCGGATATCCCACGCGCCAAACAGGGTCGAGACCATCGCCAGCCCGGCGGCGAAGACCGCATAGGCCTGTAGGCGTCCGGGCGTGCGCAGCGCCCCATAGCCTGCCGCCACCAGCATCACCGGCAGGGCCAGTTTGACCGCCGACCCGACCAGCAGCAGCATATCGACATCATCGGTTGCAATGACCCCATAGGCTGCGATGAATCCCACATACAGCACGGCCAGCGTGAACACTTTCCCCGCTCTCCAGGCATGAAAGATACCCCATAGCGCCAGCAGGACCATCAGGCCATCCCGGCTGTAGCGCAGCACGGCAATCCCCTCGCTGAGGGGATTGTGGGCATACAGCACGGCAGACAGCAGATCGGTCAGGGTCACCAGCAGGCTGTAAAGAAAGATCAGGATCAGGGACATGGCGATACGATCATGGCAAGCAGACGGCCAAGGCCGCCGGGGGAGGCAGAAAAAGAGTCAGTCAGCCAGGTCCGTTGCTGCTCTGCCCATTCGGCACGAAAGGCATCATCCTGACGGAGACGGTGGAACAATCGCACGACCTCCAGTGGCGTGTGAACCTTTAACGGCGGCTGGGCAACCCGGCGAGCCAGTTGATTGCCGTCAAAGGACCAGTCCAGCGTCACCACCCAGTGCCCCAGAGCGGCAGCCTCAAGGGCCATGGTCGAACAATAGGCCAGCACCATCGCCGGGGCAGAGCCGCGCGCCAGCCGGGCATGGGGCGGCACACTGACCGCTGCCGAACCATAACTGCTACGCCCCTTCTCGGCGGGATGCAGCAACACCTGCACAGGCAGGCCGGTTTCCACCAGTTCAGCGACAAAGCCGGTCAAGGCAGAGGGAAGCCGGTTGCCAAAGATCACCGCCTGCTGCTGGGAAACCACCGCGATATCCTCCGGTGGCCCGGAGGGGGCCAGCCCTCCCCCAGTACCACGTCCCCCCTCGTCGCCACGCCCCAGAGCATCGACAACCACCCGCTCGGGCGGGACACCGGCCTTCAGGAAAGCCCGGCGGCACAGGTCGCTCCAGACGACCTGATAGTCGGCCCGGCAGGGAAAGAATTCATCGGTCGGGATGCCGTGTTGCAGGCAGACGGTGGGCCAGCCGCGCGACAGGCAGGCGGTGCTCATCATGTCGAAATCATTGTGCAGGATCAGCACGCCGTGCAGCCCGTGCAACGCCCTGTCAATCGCCGCCTGCCACATCGACAACCGCAGGCGGGCGGCCCGCACACCGCACTTGCCGTGAGACACCCCGGCCCGCAGCCTGCCTCCCAGTGGGCGCATCAGCGGAATGTCCGCTGGAAACAGCGCATCCGGCAAACGCGGGTGCGCCAGAATCACCGGCTGCAACCCTGCCTGCCGAAGTGCCGGCAGGGCACGGGCCAGCGTCTGCCAGCCACTGGCACCGGCCAGCGTCGCCACCAGCACCGCCAGCGGCTTTTCCTGCCGGATCACCGCTCCGGCCTTCCCTTTTGCCAGCAAACGGGCATCCCGCAGGACGGCCCCCCAGCCGCGAAGGGTGGGAAACGGCTTGTGACTTTGAAAAAACAGCTCGTGGCGAACCTCGGCAGCCTCCGGGCCATGGTCGCGCAGCAGAGCCGCAACAAATGCCGCAAAGGACGACCTGTTCATGGCCAGCGTTGCTCCACCTGCCGCAGCCACAGCAGGAAACAGACCGGCCACCACAGGCGGGGGTCCGTTGGAGCACGGCGCAAGGCATCGGCCAGACGCGGCGCATTGATGAACTCATCGGCCCCCCGGGGCAGGTCGGTCAGTACATCAGACAGCGGCAATACCCCAATGCGGAACTGCTCGGCATGACCGAGACCACGGTTCTTCGGTCCCTCGATCACCTCGGGCGGCAACAGTGACGCCATTGCCAGCCGCACCGGCTGTTTGCCGCCGCGCGGGCCGACCTTTTCGCTCATCGGCAACCGCATCGCCAGCTCTGCAATACGATAATCGAGAAATGGCGAGCGGGATTCCATTCCCGCCGCCATCGCGTTGCGATCGGCATAGCGCAGCACCTGCCCCAGCAGTCCCCCCTGCACATCGGACAACCGCATCATCGACAGCGGCTGGCGCTGATGGTCGGCCAGACTGTGCAGGCGGGGCCGCAGATCGTTCCGGAAATCGTCTTGCAGCGCCCTCATGTGTGGCCTGCGGTCCATCAGCAGATGCAGCATGCCGTGGGGCAGGCTCCACGCCAGACGGGCCAGTGCGCCAGCGGGGGCCAGCTCGTCATTGCCCCACAGGGCCTTTGCCTGCCGCCAGTCCTCGCCCCGCAGCGCATCGCGCAACAGGACCGGCAGATAGCGGCGGGTATAGCCTGCGAACAGTTCATCGCTGCCATCCCCGGCCAGCGCCACCGTTGCCCCAGCCTGCCGCATCGCCCGGTACAGCCGCAAGCCCGCCAGCGGACTGGGGGTTCCCACCGGCAACTCCTGCGCCCACAAAAAACTCTCCAGATCGTCCATCGTTGGTGTCGGATCGACCCGGATTTCGTGAAAGGGCACATGCGGCGCCACCTTTTGCCAGGTGGTGCGGGCGCGGGGAATTTCGTCAAAGGCTTCGCCACCGGCCTGATAGCCATAGCCGAACAAGCCGAGAAACGTGCTGCCGCCGTTAAAATCATGCTGGCCCAGCGCCCACGCCACCGAACCGGAATCAACCCCGCCGGACAACTGGGCAGCCACCGGAACATGGGCCCGCAAGCGCAAGGCGGTTGCCTGCATCAACAGGGCCGGAAGCTCGGCCGCCACCTGCCCGGCGGTCAGGTCCGGCTCGACATCGGGCCAGTGATGATACTGGCGATGCTCGACATGCCCGTCGGCCTGCTGAATCCAGAGCGCCCCTGCCGGGACCTGCACCACGCCATCAATCAGCGTTTTGTGGTGGTGGTCGGTCAGGCCCAGCGACAGGAAATCAAAGGCCATCTCGCGGTTGATCGACACTGGCAGGTCCGCCGCCGCCACCACCGCCCGCACTTCGCTGGCCAGAACCAGACGGTCGGGAGTACAGCAGGCATACAGCGGGCGAACCCCCAGACGGTCCCGGCTGATGATCAAGCGGTCAGATGATGCCTCGTGCAGGACAAAGGCCCAGGTTCCATTAAAGCGGCCAAGGGCCTGCTCCCCCCAGGCGTGCCAGGCCGCCAGCAGGACTTCGGTGTCGCTGTCACTGTAGAACTGATAGCCCCCCGCCTGCAATTCGCTGCGAAGTTCGGGATAGTTGTACAGAGAGCCGTTGAAGATGATCGTATCACCCCACGAGGCAACCATCGGCTGATGGCCGGTTCGTCCGGGGGCAAACAGCGCCAACCGGCGGTGTCCCATCGACAAACGTCCGTTCCGGCGGGAAACCTGCCCCTCATCATCCGGTCCACGATGGGCAATACAGGCCATGGCGGTCTGGAAAGCATGGGGTGCTACATTCCCCCCAAGCTGCGATATTGCCACCAAACCGCACATGCACAGACCACCTGATTCCGTTTGATTTGATCATACCAACTGATGAAAAATACTACCAAAGTTCTGCCTTGCAGAAACCATTGATATGATATCATATGATACGCTATCTATTATGGGTAAATTTAGCCTTGCTTTTCCCGTCAAGAATGCACAAGTATAACATGAAAACAAGAAATTAAATCCCACATGCGTTGAAATGCCTTTGGCTGGAGGGACCGTGCGCATCCTGGTTATCATCGGCACTCGCCCCGAAGCGATCAAATTGTCCCCGGTCATTCACCGGCTGAATGATCGTAGCGAGATAAAGACCTGCATCTGCCTGACGGGACAGCATCGCGAGCTGCTTGTGCAGGGACTGGCCGATTTTCACATCACCCCCCACCACAATCTGGATGTCATGCATGACCGGCAATCGCTGAACGGCATCAGCAGCCGCATCCTTGCCGACCTGCCCCGTATCTTTGACCTGGAGCGACCGGACTGGATCCTGGTCCAGGGGGATACGACCTCGGCCATGGCCGCGGCACTGGCCGGCTTTCAGCACGGCATCAAGGTCGCCCACGTCGAGGCCGGCCTGCGAACCGGAGATCCCGAGCAGCCGTGGCCGGAAGAAATGAACCGGCGGATCATCGGGCAGGTTGCCAGCCTGCACTTTGCCCCCAGCCAGACCGCCCGTGACAACCTGCTGCGCGAGGGGATTCCGGCGGCCAATATTGTTGTCAGCGGCAACACCGTCATTGATGCCCTGTTGCTGGCCCGCAGCATGGAGCACAGCCAGGCTCTGGCCAACCTGCCGCCCCGTCCTTGCCAACAGCCCCTCATCGTCTGCACCCTGCACCGCCGCGAAAACCTGACCCGCAGTCGCTTGCTGCAGGTGGAACAGGCCCTGGTGACGCTGGCCGAACGCGGCAATCAGATTGTCTTTCCGGTCCACCCCAACCCGGCCTTGACCGCCACCATCCGCCGTTTGCAGAACAGCCATCCCCATCTGCATATCCTGCGCCCGTTATCCTATGTGCCATTCATCCAGTTGCTGGCACAGGCCACGCTGGTGCTGACCGATTCCGGTGGCATTCAGGAAGAAGCCGCCTTCCTCGGCAAGCCCTTGCTGGTGATGCGCCGCTGCACCGAACGCCCGGAGGTGCTGAATGAGGGGGCCATGCTGGTTGGAACCGACAGCCACGCCATCCTCAAGGCGGCACAGACGATTCTCGATACTCCGGACCGCTTTGGCCGCCCGGCCGGTGCCTTCACCGACCTTGGTGCCGGACAGGCCTCGCACAAGATTGCCGAATACCTGCTGTCCCATCAGGCAGCGGCGGCATGACTCCGCCGCCTTCCCGCCGCCGCTGGTCTGCCAATGACGGGCTGTTTTTCCTGCTGAGCGCCATCGTCCTGCTGGCACCGCTGCCACTGGGGGCAAACCGCCTGTGGTCGTGGAACCTGATGGCGGTCAGTGTCGCCGTCCTCAGTCTGTTGTGGGTGGGGCTGCGCTGGCAAGGCCGCTGCTCCCCTGGCCTGCCCGGTCACCTGTTCCGCCTGCCTGCCCTGCTGTATGTAATGGCGCTGGGCTGGGGTGGTGTGCAGTTGACCTCATGGTTCGGCAGTTCCCCGATCTGGAACGATGCCAGCACGGCACTGGCGCAACCACTCCCGGCCCCGCTGTCGGCGGATCCAGCCAAAACCATCGACGCCCTGCTGCGCCTGACAAGCTCCGCGCTGGTGTTTTTTCTGGCCGCCCAGTTGGGACGGCAGCCCCACCGCGCCGCACGCGGGATGAAAAGCCTCGCCATCGGGATCACCCTTTACGGCCTGTATGCCCTGGCCGTTTACTTCTCGGGGCAAGAGACAATCCTGTGGCTGGACAAGTGGACCTATCCCGGCGATGCCACCGGCACCTTTGTCGGGCGTGCCGCCTTTGGTGCCTTTGCCGGAATCGGAGTGGTTCTGTGTCAGGCGATGGCTCTGCGACAGGCCAGATCACATCGTCCTGCCCTGCCCATGGCACGCTCCCTGTCTGTCCGGCGCAGTGCGCCATGGGTGTTGGCCGCCGTCATCCTGTGGTGCGCGGTCCTTGTTTCCCATTCCCGGGGGGCCTTGCTGGTCACCGGCCTTGCATCCGTCACCCTGCTGCTGGCGGCAACGGTCGGGCAGATGATCCGCTGGCGGGTCACCCTGATCATGCTGGCAGCGCTGGTGGTGGGGGGGAGTGCATCCTTGCTGACCATCGGACAAGCCACCATCGCCCGCATGAGCGGAGAAGGCGACTGGCAGGGTGATCGCCCCAACCTGATGCGTCTGAGCTGGAATGCGGTGGCTGACCGCCCGTGGACCGGCCACGGGCTGGGGGCCTTTGAGCAGGCATTTTCCATCTATCGCGATGTCAGCCTGCCGCGCGATGTCATTTACGATTACGCCCATAACAGTTGGCTGGAAGTGATCGTTGATCTGGGCTGGCCTGCCGGTCTGTGTCTGTTGCTGGCCGTCTGCTGGCCAGTCGTGCGCTGTGCCATCGGCCTGCGACAGCGCCATCAGGGACAGCTGTACCCTGCAACCGCGCTGGCCATCGCCACCTTGCTGGGAAGTCAGGCCATCATTGACTTTACCATCCAGATTCCGGCCCTGACGATCCTCTGGGCCTATTGCCTCGGGATCGGCTATGGTCAGTCATGGCCCACCGCGCAGGTGACAGAAGCAGACTGACGATCATTCCGTGATGCAGCCCCCCTCTTCCGAGCTTTTTCTTGCCCGCCAGCCATAGACCTGTATCATTCTGACTGCTTGCAGACAGATCCGGTCTGTGGGGCCATATTTGGCAGAAATATTTTCTTGCTCATCGTATTAAAGGGAGTTGTTGCGTGTCGTCCGAGCTCGTCGATCCCGTCTCCCTTCCGTCGCGTACCCAGATCAGCCTCAAGTCCCTGTCTCTTGATGCCAAAGGCAATCTGGCCCGCCGTCGAATGGTCGGACCACTGGACTTTTCCTTTCAGCATCAGCAGCGCAGCTATTTTTGCCGGTTTTACGAACGCTCGGCCCGCAGTGGGCTGGTGATCCATCATCGCCTCGGCCTGTTGCCCAAAGACAAGAAAATCCGGGCCTTGATCCGCACTATCGTCCGGCAGGCCCGCAGCCAGCAGATCGGGCTGGTCATTCGCCGAACCGGCGAAATCGACCTCGAGCAACGCTCCGCACCACCCCCGCCAGTCAACGGCGTCGCACTGCTGGCCCACATCAGCCGGGATGTTCTGTTGTGCCTGCCATGGATGGTGCTGGTCGAAGACGGCCTTGCCAGCGTGCGTTAGAGCCGTGAGCGCAAAACCGGAACCACTTTTGCGCTCACGGCTTCATCCCTGCGCCATCGGCACGCCAATCCCGACAGTGCGCCGCTCCAGCAGGGCTTCGCGGCGGAACCGGTACAGCTCGGCCGGGCGACCGCGACCGGTGGTTTCCTGACTGCCGGTTGGTTCGACCAGATCCATGTTGGTGATGGTGCGGCGGAAATTCTGCTTGTGCAGACAGGTTCCGAACAGGGCCTCGACCACCCGCTGCAACTGCAACAGGGTAAAGGTCGCCGGCAGCAGGTCAAACACCACCGGACGGTAAGCCAGCTTGCCGCGCAATCGCCCCAGCGCACTGGCCAGAATCCGGCGATTATCGACACTCAAGGGATGCCCCAGATGCGACGCCGCCACCATCCGCACCGGATCAGGGGCGGGGGGCAGCAGGTTGGCGGCGCGCGCCTGTTCCACCTCGTCGCGCAAAGCCTCGGGGACCAGACGGGCCTCGTACAGCAATTCATAACGGTCCAGCGAGCGCACCGGATCAAGCCCGGAGGCCGGATCGACCCCAAAGGCGGCCTCGACCCGTCCCTGCCGCCGTTGTCGGTGTTCCACATCCGGTGCCTGATCGACCCATGCCCGCAGGTGAGGACGGATCACCGTATCCATCACCGCCGGACGACCGTTGCGCCAGTCCTCCCACGGCAGAAAGCCGTACCAGTCGCGCCAGGTGGCATCTCCCGAGCCTTCCACCGGGGCTTCCTGCGTCAGCCCCAGATAGGCAACCGATACCACCCGTGGCCCGCCGAACAGTTCACGCGGGTCACGGTTCTGGCTGCCAAAGGTGTAAAGCTGTTCCAGAAAGCGCAGGCTGAGGCCGGTCTGTTCCTCCAGCCATTGCCGACAGCCATGGTCCAGCGTGCGATGGCGCAGCGGGTCAAAGGGGCCATAGGGCAAGGCTTCCGGGCTGTCACCGGCTAGAGCAGCGTGCGTTAAATCGGACGTAGGCACGCTGCTCCAACTTTTTGTTCTGTCGCATTGTTGTTGCGAAAACCGGTTTCCACTTTTCGCACAATGCTCTGGCATCACCGGCACCCCTTGCTGGGCCGGGGTGGCCAGATCATGCTGCATCCGCCGAGCCACCAGAATGCGCGGCACCTCCTCGGTGACGGCCACCACAACCGCCGTCAGGGACAGTATCGTGCTGGTCGGCGAAGGGGATGCAGACAGGGACAACGGCTATCTCCAGGAGAAAAGACAATGGGCTGCACCATACCATGAGGATGCAGCCCATCGTAAAGCAAATCCGGCCCCCGAAGCGTTACCGGAAGCTGACCGTGGCAACCGCCCACGCCACCTTTTCCTGCGACCAGACGCCGACGGCCCCCGGAGCCTCTCCGGCGCTGGCGATCACCGTTCCCTGCCCCGGCTGATCCAGCACCACCTGCCCGGCGGGGGTGGTCACATCAATTTTGCCTTCCAGCAGCAGGACATCCAGCGCCCCGGCCAGCGGCCCACCCCACAATTGCGTGCCACGAATGCCGATCGTCGCCACCGGGGTTTTGATCTCCGCGCCTGTGGTCCTGGCCGCCGACAGGGCAAAGACACCCTTCAGCAGGCTCATCACCGGCCCGCGCGGGCGGGCATCGGGGGCCACAATCAGGTCAGACACCAGCATCCCGGCATTTTCCCCCAGCGTCAGCTGGCTGCCATCAATCAGGGTGACCTGAAGCCGGGCATCGGCCCCGGTGTTCAGGGCGTCGTCCTGATAGACCTCGGCCCCAACAGCCAATGGACGCTCTTCAGCGTTATACAAGGCACTGGCGGTACCCTGAATCCGGTCCACCGTTCCCACGACCTGCCGGGCTTCGGCCTCGGCCCCCACCAGCACCATCATCGCCGTGATCGCACCAGCCAGTATTTTCCACCACATAGGCCCATCCTGTTTGCTCGGGTATCATTCTGCCCGATCATTTCACGGCAACAAAAAACCCGCCAGAGGACTCTGGCGGGTTCTTCGTCACGGTCACGCGAGCGCGACTGTAGCGCGGTCTTACAGGCCCATCTTGGCGCGCAGACGACCATCAAGTTCTTCGAGGAACTTGGTGGTGGTCATCCACGGCTGATCCGGGCCGATCAGGATCGCCAGGTCCTTGGTCATCTTGCCGTCTTCGACGGCTTCGATGCAGACGGCTTCAAGGGTTTCGGCGAACTTCACCACGTCCGGGGTATCGTCGAATTCACCACGGAACTTCAGGCCACGGGTCCAGGCAAAGATCGACGCAATCGGGTTGGTCGAGGTTTCCTTGCCCTGCTGGTGCAGGCGGTAGTGGCGGGTCACGGTGCCGTGGGCGGCTTCGGCTTCGACAGTCTTCCCGTCGGGGGTCATCAGCACCGAGGTCATCAGACCCAGCGAGCCAAAGCCCTGGGCAACGGTGTCAGACTGCACGTCGCCGTCGTAGTTCTTGCAGGCCCACACAAAGCCACCCGACCACTTCATGCAGCAGGCAACCATGTCGTCGATCAGACGGTGTTCGTAGACGATGCCACGAGCCTTGAATTCATCAGCGAATTCAGCGTCGAAGGTTTCCTGGAACACGTCCTTGAAACGACCGTCATAGGCCTTCAGGATGGTGTTCTTGGTCGACAGGTAGACCGGCCAGTTGCGCAGCAGGCCATAGTTGAAGCAAGCGCGCGCAAAACCACGGATCGATTCATCCAGGTTGTACATCCCCATCGCCACACCGGCAGACGGGAACTTGAACACTTCGTATTCGACCGGTTCACCGCCGTCATCCGGGGTGTACTTCATGGTCAGGGTGCCTTTGCCCGGCACCTTGAAGTCGGTGGCGCGGTACTGGTCACCAAAGGCATGGCGGCCGATCACGATCGGCTGGGTCCAGCCCGGCACATAGCGCGGCACGTTCTTGCAGATGATCGGCTCGCGGAACACGGTGCCGTCCAGAATGTTGCGGATGGTGCCGTTCGGCGACTTCCACATCTTCTTCAGGCTGAATTCTTCGACGCGCTGTTCATCGGGGGTAATGGTGGCGCACTTCACGCCGACGCCGAATTCCTTGATGGCGTTGGCGGCATCGATGGTGATCTGGTCATTGGTCTCGTCGCGCTTTTCGACGCTGAGATCATAGTACTTCAGATCAACATCCAGGTAGGGCAGGATCAGCTTGTCCTTGATGAAGCTCCAGATGATGCGGGTCATCTCGTCGCCATCAAGCTCCACCAGCGGCTTCGCAACTTTGATCTTGCTCATAATTTCACCCTATCTGAGTCTGACGAATACACCGTCCGGTGGGGTGCGCCCCATTGCGCCCATGCGGCCGCGGACGCAGGACCATAGTGCGCGCATGCTGCCAGTGCAAGAATGGAATGGGTGGTTTTTTCCCTGCCCAAACGGACGGGGCGCCCGCGGCATCAGCCTGCGAACGCCCCGAAAACAAAATATCCTTTATATTGTAAAGGATTAGAACAGCGCAGACGCCGCCGGGGCCGCCTCGGCAACCACGGTGCGATTTGCGGCGGCCAGCACGTCCTCTACCCCGTCCACCACGGTAAACAGCTCCATGTTGCGTTGGCGGATGAAGCTGTGCGACAGCATCGATTCGGCAAACTGCACGAACGGCTTCCAGTACTCCTTGACGTTACACAGGATCACCGGCTTTTCGTGCAAAGACAGTTGCTTCCAGGTCAGGATCTCAAAGGTTTCATCCATCGTGCCAAATCCGCCCGGAAGGACGCAAAAAGCATCGGAGCGTTCAAACATCATCCGCTTGCGGGTGTGCATGTCCGGCACCACGATCAGCTCGGTCAGGCCCGGCAGGGCGGCTTCGACCTCCACCAGATGCTGCGGGATGATGCCGACGGCGCGGCCACCGGCTTCCAGACAGCCCGCACTGACCGCCCCCATCACACCGCTGCCCCCGGCACCGAACACCAGCTGCACATTCGCCGCCGCCATCAATCGTCCCAAGGCACGCCCGGCTTCCATGAACACCGGATCGTTCCCCTGCGAGGCACCACAAAATACACACAGGGATTGAATACTCGTCATCATAGCGTCTCCACGCGGCTCGCAGAGGCAGCACACCTGCCCCCTGTTACCGTCTGTTGTTGTTGATGAGCGGGGCAATCCCCGCCAAAGTTCCGCTGTCATATCCATATCTATGGGGAGCGGCTACCCCCCATTCCAGAGGATCAGAAATATTTAAGAAAACAAAAACAACAGCATGGCTTTTTTCCTGGAACTGTCACAACCGGAAAACCGCATTCAGCCTGCATTCATCATGGTTGCGTGATATATAAAAACGGTGTTCACGGTCTCGTGATCACCGTTTTTATCCCGGATATGGTTGTTATGGACGAGAACACGTCCATAGTGCAGGTGCGGTATAGGTAAGGTCGGGGAAGTCAGGCCCTGATCCTGTGGGGGAGCTTCCTCATTCAGCCTCGCCTGCTTCTGTTTCCCCATCTTCGCAAGAAGGATTCTATTGATGCGGACTTTGAAGATCGCCTTTGTTGCTGCGGCTGCCCTGCTGTCGGCAACCAGCCTGGCCCAGGCCAACGATGCGGCGGTGAAATACCGTCAGGCCAACATGGAAATCATCGGTGGCCACATGCACTCGATCGTTCCGATCCTGAAGGGTGAAGTCACCAACAAGGACGAGTTGCTGGTGCACGCCCAGGGCCTGGCCGCTGTTGCCGCGCTGACCCCGGCGGCGTTCAAGGAAAAGGCCACCGGTGGCAAGTCCGAAGCCAAGGATGCCATCTGGAGCAAGTGGGCCGAGTTTGAAACCGATGCCAAGGCGATGAAGACCGAAGCCGACAAGCTGGCTCAGGTTGTTGCCTCGGGTGATACCGCCGCCATTGGCGCGCAGGTTGGCGCTCTGGGCAAGACCTGCAAGGGCTGCCACGACGACTTCAAGAAGGACTAATCCTGTAACGGACTGTCCTGCAGACAAGAAAGCCGCCGGAGACACTCTCTTCGGCGGCTTTCCTCATTGAAGCAAAAGCAGGCTTAACGCCCCTCGCGCTCGCCAAAGCTGAGGAAGGCATCAACGTCCAGCACGATCAGCAGTTCTTCCTGCAGACGCACCACCCCGGCCGAAATGCCGCGCCAGCGCGGGTCAAGGGTCGAGGGATTCAGTTCAATGTTGCGCAACTGCAGGTTCAGCACGTTCCCCACGCTGTCGACCATCAGGCTGTACAGTTCAGCCCCCTGTTCGACGGTCACGCACATGATGTTGCCTTTTTCGGTCTTTTTGCTCAGGCCAAGGCGGGTACGCACGTCAATCACGGTCACGATACGACCGCGCAGGTTGATCGATCCGGCAACTTCGGGCGGGGCCAGCGGAATCCGGGCGATTTTCTCGGGGATCAGGATGTCCTGCACGCGCTCAACCGGAATACCAAACAGTTGGCCTTCAACGTAAACGGTCACAAAGACCTGATCGGCCTGAGTGGCAACCGCACGATTGCTGACGGCGACCAGTTGACCTTGGCTTGCGGGAGTCATGTCAGCGCTATCCTCTCCAGTTTCACGTTCCCCGGCCATCCTCGCCAGGTGCTTCTCTTTAACAGTGGCTATAATGGGGCCACATTACCAGATATTCCAGCATTTTCCTGTGAGAGAAAGGATAAACGGCCCACCCTTTCCTCACGCAAACGTTTACAACTCTTCCCCTTGCTCCGGGATCGGGGCGGGGATTGTCTCCGGGCAGACGGCAACCTCGACGCTGACCGCATGGTCACCACCGCCGACCATCACCCCCTTGATCGGGCTGATGTCGTCAAAATCCCGTCCCCACGCAACCACGACGTGCTCGTGCAGGGCAATCTTGTTGTTGGTCGGGTCCAGATCGATCCAGCCGGTTGCGGGACTCCACAGGGACACCCAGGCATGGCTGGCATCATTGCCGATCAGGGCCGGAGCCTCGGCAGCGTCATTTTTGGCCTCGACGGTATTGCCGGTCAGCAGATAGCCCGAAACATAGCGGGCCGCCAATCCCAGCGAGCGCAAGGCGCCAATCTGGACATGGGCAAAGTCCTGACAGACCCCCCGCCGCTCGGCCATCACATGCGCCAGCGGGGTGGCAATGTCGGTGGCATCCGGGTCATAGGCGAAATCACGGAAAATCCGTCGCGTCAGATCAACGGCAGCCTCCAGAATCGGACGGCCTGCGGTAAAGCTCTGGCGGGCATAGCTTTCCAGCTCGGGCAAGAGAGGAACCATCGGGCTGGCATACAGGTAGCGGGTGGCCTCCAGCACCACCCCTTGCTCCACCCCCGCAGGCAGGCTTTCCCCGTCGCGCGGGATCGGGTGCGCCAACAGGGCGGCCACCTGCTCCCACGGGAGCGTCTTGTCGGCTGCGGGAGGCTCCGGCGGGTCCACCGTGATCCGGCTTTCGCTCAGGACGGTCAGTTCTTCGTGGCTCTGATCGACCGAAAACAACGAAACCGGGTTGCCGAAGAAGTCCTTGCGCTGACGCTGACTGCTGGGGCGCGGGGTGATGGTCAGGCGGGCAAGGTGGCACACCTGCCGATCGGCCACCCGTGGCAACAGGTGGGCGGCGTGGTGCGACAGGGTCACCGGATAGCTGTAGGTGTAGCGCGTCAGATGACGCACGGTGTAGGTCACGCTCATGGTTCACCTGACACGCTTGCAAGCCCCGGCACAGCACCCCCGTCGGCCTCATCCTCATCATCGGCAGCGGTATTCTGCCGGGATGGCAGCGGGCGCAGCAAGGCGATGCGATGTGGTTGCCGCTGTTCGGCAGCATGGACAAAATAACGGCGGCTGAGGGCATCAACCAGCCGGTAGAGGTCATCACGCAAGGTGGCGGTCAGGGCGCTGAGGGTCACTCCGTCCTGACCGCGCAGCAGCACCCGGTCGAGGGAGACCGTCCGCACCGTTGCCTGCAGGGAAATCACCAGCCGGTGTTCGGCGGTGAACACCGGCGTGTTGCGGTGGGGAACCAGCGCCTCCATGTGCTCCATCAGGCGGGCAATCTGGAAGGCCAGCGAGCGCGGATTGGTTTCGTCGGCCAGCAACAGGTCCAGCGTCGGCAAAAAGCGGGGAGCGGCCAGATAGCGGCTGCGATAGGTCATCTGGCTGTCCGACACATCCAGCGCCAGTTCCAGCGCCGCCTGCAGCGGGCTGTCCACGTCCAGTTGGGTGGCATCGAGCAGGTCCAGGCAGTGTAGGCTGCGTTCAATGCGCCGCCCCATGTCCATGAACCGCCAGCCCGACCCGCGCGTCATGCTTTCCTGCGCCAGACCGGCCAGTGCCGATAGCGCCATGATCAGGCGGTCGAGGGCCGTTGCCGCGTCATCGGGATCAAGGCGGTGCGGCGGGCCAATCGAGGTCATGCGCCCCGGCAGGCTGATCAGGGTACGCCATGTATCATGGGACAGGTGATCCTTGACCACCGTCGCCACCCGCGACAGGTTCTGGATGGTCCCGGCCAGCGCATGCGGCATGGAGCTGTCCATGTTGACCCGCAGCAAGCGGCGCAAGGCCCGTTCATGGGTGGTGCTCAGGGCATTGGCATCGTGCGGATCGCCGGTACCGCTCAGATCCAGCGACAGCGGCAAATGCGCCATCCGCTGGAACAGGGCCAGCGCCACCGTCAGTTCATGCGCGGCATCCGGCCCGGCCAGCACCCGGAACAGCACCGCCCGCAACAGACGGCAGGTATCTTCACAGCGTTCCAGATAGCGCCCCAGCCAGAACATGTTGTCGGCCATGCGGGACGGCAGATCGGATTTGCCCCGTTGCAACTGCGGCGAGACCGGCCGTTCAACCAGCGCATCGCCCCGCGCCAGCGGCAGGCGAGGCTCAATGCCTTGCAAGCCATCGACCACCGGCACCGCCGACGGCTGAAGGACGGCACTGTCCGCATCGGTCAAAATCCAGGTGTCCTTTGACCCGCCCCCGTGCTGCATCGACACCGACAGCTCGCGCGGGGCCGTCCCGGTGCGGGTCAGACCGCCGGGCATCACCGCATAGCTGTCGCCTTCGGCGCAGGCATAGGTGCGGACCACCACCGGACAGGGCGTGATGCCTTCGGAACGCCAGAGCGGCGCGGTGGACAGGTCCACCGCCTCTTGCGCCACCCAGCCAATCGGGTTGGCGCGCAGGCGGGCAATCCACTGTTCTTTCTCTGCTGCCGACAACAAGGCTCCGCGCACCAGCGGCACCGAGGCCGAAAAGGCCGGGCGCAAGGCCAGCCGATCAAGATTCTGGACCACATATTCCAGCTCGCGCCGTTGCCCACACCACCAGGTGGCCACCGACGGCATCAGCAAATCCTGCCCCAGCATCGCCCGGCACAGGGTCGGCAGAAAGGCCATCAGCGCCGGACTTTCGACCAGCCCGCTGCCCAGACCGTTACACAGGGCGACCGTCCGCCCATGGATCGCCTGCACCAGCCCCGGCACCCCAAGGGTCGAGTCCGAGCGCAATTCCAGCGGGTCGCAATAGGCCCCGTCGGTGCGGCGCAGAATGACATCAACCGGTTTCAGGCCATCGGTGGTCTTCAGGTTGACCCGGCCATCACGAACGGTCAGGTCTTCGCCTTCGACCAGCGTCAGGCCCAGGGTACGCGCCAGATAGGTATGCTCGAACCATGTTTCGTTGTAGGGGCCGGGGGTCAGCAGAACAATGTTTGGCTCGTCGCGGTTCAGTAGCGCCCGCCGGATCAGGGACTCGCGCAGCTTGCCAAACCACGGTGCCAGCCGGGCCACATCGCACGACCGGTAGAGGTCCGGCAGAACCCGCGAGATGATCGAGCGGTTTTCCAGCGCATAGCCCGCCCCGGACGGGGCTTCGCTGCGGTCGCCGACCACCCACCACAGGCCATCGGGCGAGCGGGCGATGTCGGCCCCGTACAGGTGCAGGCGCGGGCCATCATGAATGGCCCCGACCAGCGCCCGCAAAAAGGCCGGATTGGCATGGACCACCGCAGGCGGCAACAACCCCTGCCGCAACAGCCGTTGCGGCCCGTACAGGTCATCAAGGATCATGTTCAGCAGCAACGCCCGCTGACTCAGGGCCTGATCAATGTGCCGCCAGTCGTCGGCAGAAATCAGCATCGGCACCGGGTCCAGCCGCCACGGGCGTTCGGTGCCTTCGGGATCGCCGTAAACGTTATAGGTCACCCCGTTGGCCCGCAACAGGCGCTGCCCGCGGTCCCAGCGTCGGCGCATACCCGATGGGCCAATGGCGCGCAGCCCGGCACTCAGCCGTTGCCAGTGCGGGCGCGGCAGCCGGTCCGGTCCGGCCATTTCGTCGTAAATGTCCTCGGACGGCGCGTAATGCAGGGCCGGAGGATCCAACTGCTTTTTGCTCATCCCTTGCCTCGTTGCGCCACCCAGTGCGCGGCGGCACACCATGCCTGGCCAAAACTGATCGCCGGATCACCGGGGGACAAGGCCACCGGCAACAACGGCGTCAGCCCCCGCGCCTGCAAGCCTGCCACCACGGCGGACCTCAGCACGGTATTGAAAAAACATCCGCCTCCCAACGGCACCAGCGTCCCCGGCGCAGGGGCCTGGGCCATCACCCAGTCCACCAGTGCCGCCGCCAGTCCGCGATGGAACAGGGCAGCCCCTGCGGCCTGTTGCCCGACCGGCAGGGTCGAACAGGCCAGTGGGGCACCGGCAGCATCACAGCCCAGCGCCATCAGCCGATCCAGCAGAGGATCGCAGCTGAGCGAACCATCGGCCAGCACCTGCCACAAAGGGTCAGCGGGTAGACACACATCAGGGTGTGCGGCGGCCAGCTTTTCCAGCGCCATCGGAGCCTCGCCCTCAAAGGTGGCGATTGGCAGCACCCCTAACAAGCCGCAAGCCGCATCAAACAGCCGCCCGCAGGATGAGGTTGATGGACTATTGAAACCCTGCTCCATCATGCGGAGCAGCAAGGCGACTCCCTTGGGGCCTCCGCTGCCAGTCACATCGGCAAAGCGGGCAATCGCTTCGTCGGCGCGTCCCAGACGATGCAAGGCCGCCAGCGCCATCCGCCACGGCTGACGGGCAGCTACATCGCCGCCCGGCTGCGCCAGCGGAGCCAGACCGCCATGCCGCAGCCATGCGCCCGAGGACGGCGTGACCGCCAGCAGCTCGCCCCCCCAGGCGGCATTCTCCGGCCCCAGTCCGAAACCATCCAGCGCCAGCCCCAGACAGGCTGTTGCCTCCTGCCGCTGATGTTCCCCCAGCACTGCCCCCATGTGGGCAAGGTGATGCTGAATGGCGAGCGCCGGAATCCCCCGCTCTACCGCGAAACGGGCTGCAAAGCGGGTGGAATGAAAATCAGGATGCAGATCGTGGGCAATACAGACCGGCCCGGCCCCGGTCAGGGCCAGCATTGCCTCAACGGTCTGTTCAAAGGCGGTGATCGCTGCCGGGCTGTCCAGGTTGCCCAGATCACGCGAAATCCACGCCTGATCCCCCCGGATGACCGTCACCGTCGCCTTGAGAAAAGCGCCGACAGCAAGCACATCGGGGAAGGAACGCCCCAATGGCAGGCGGTGCGCAACCACCGCTGACGGATCAGGGGCCGTCGCAGACTCGGACAAGGGGGCAAACGCCCGCCGGGGAGAAAGGTATTTCATCATACAGATGATGAAAGACAGAAAACGTTTTCCCCGGCAAGCCCTCGCGGCCCCTTGCCACAAGACAAAACGATGACTCAGCCAGCAGTAAACATACCCTTGTGCTGTTCGCGTAACAGGGCTTTTTGCACCTTCCCCATCGTATTCCGCGGCAGGCTGTCGACGAAAAACACCTTCTTCGGCACCTTGTAGTTGGCAAGATGCTCCTTGAGGTGGGCCATGATGGCGTCTTCGCTGGCTTCGGCGGCGGTGGCCGGGTCCCGGCAGACAAAGGCCAGACCGACCTCGCCGAAATCGGGGTGCGGGATGCCGACCACCGCGCTTTCGGCCACGCCCGGCAGATCGTCGATCACCCCTTCGATTTCCTTCGGGTAGACATTATAGCCGCCGGAAATGATCAGGTCCTTCGCCCGGCCAACAATATCCAGATAGCCATCGGCATCAATCAGCCCGACATCGCCGGTCTTGAACCAGCCATCGGCGGTGAATTCTTCGCGGGTCTTTTCCGGCATCCGCCAATAGCCCAACATCACGTTCGGCCCTTGCACCTGAATGTCGCCAACACTGCCCACCGGCAAGGCTGTCACGCCGTCTTCGCCCACCACCCGCACCGAGATGCCGGGAAACGGCATCCCCACCGACCCCGGACGGCGCTCGCCATCATAGGGATTGCCGGTGTTCATGCCGGTTTCGGTCATCCCGTAGCGTTCAAGGATGGCATGGCCGGTGCGGTCGGTGAACTGACGGTGGGTTTCGGCCAGCAGCGGCGCCGACCCCGAGGTGAATAACCGCATGTGCGCGGCATGATCCCGACCGAAGGCCGGACTGCCCAGCAGGCGAGTGTAAAAGGTCGGAACCCCCATGAAGGTCGTCGCCTGCGGCAGCAATGCCAGAACCTCGGCCAGATCAAACTTTTCCAGCCAGATCATCCGGGCACCGGACAACAGCACGCAATGACAGGCCACAAACAGGCCATGGGCGTGGAAGATCGGCAAGGCATGCAACAGCACATCGGTCGAGGTAAAGCGCCAGCTTTCCACCAGCGCCACCCCGTTGGAGGCCAGATTGCGATGGGTCAGCATCGCCCCCTTCGGTTTGCCGGTGGTCCCCGATGTATACAGCATGGCCGCCAGATCATCGGCATCGCAGGCCACCACCGGCGGCACCGGGCCCTCCCCCGCTGCGACCAGTACCGGCAACGACCCGTCTCCGGCGGTTCCCAGCGTCAGGGTATGCCCAACGCCATGGCGATCAGCCAGCGGCTTCAGCGTTGCTTCGTCCTGCGGGCGACAGAGGAAAATCGCCGGTTCGGCATTGCCCAGCAGATAGTCCACTTCGTCCGGACGATAGGCGGTGTTCATCGGCAGGAACACCAGCCCCGCCCGCAGGCAGGCCAGATAGACCATCAGGGCTTCGGGGCTTTTATCGACCTGCACCGCCACCCGGTCGCCCTTCACCGCCCCCAGCGCGGCAAAGCTGCGGGCATAGGCCCCGGCAAGCTGCTCTGCCTCACCATAAGCAAGGCTGCGTCCATCCGGGGTGGACAGCAGGGGCTGCGACAGGTCCGCCGGAAAGCGGCTGCGGATGAGGGCGTAAAGCGAATGCGTCATGGTCGTGATCATCCCTGTAGTTTTGGCCTATGGTTTTAGCCCGGGCATGGCGTGGCGGAAGGCTCTGCATCTTCGTTACCGCTCATTGTATACAATTTACGGCTCTTGTGAATAATTCTTTCCGGCTGATCGCGTCTTCCCACCGACCACACCTTGCCAAAGACAAGGGCTTTTACGCGCAATGATCGTTCCAAGCCATTGCCATACCCGCAACAATCAATCATACCTACCATTCGCAGGCGGCACTTTTTGCCGTCCCCATCCTTTCGACCCACGGTTTCCCTTGAAAGTTTGTTACAGGCCAAGTATCGCTAAACGGCATCCTGACTGCCTTCTGCCACGGGCCGACAGCCTCGCAAGACCAGACTCCAGTTCCTCTGCAACATGATGGAAAGCAAGGAAACTTGCTTATAAACAGAATGGGTATCGGAAACGCAGTGCTGAAGGCGCATGCCGCCTTGACCTCCATCATGGATCTTGACCTGCTTCATGATCTGGTGGTGCCGTCCCTCCACTCGCCGTTGGTGCAACGTAGACGGGCAGAACTTATCAGCTCTCGCGTATTTCTTGTTGCAGTCACATTTGCCATTCTGACTCCGCTGTGGATCGTCGTGGATGTGCTGTTCTTCCCCAATCCGCTGTGCTGGTATCTGGCGGCCTTGCGGGCTGCCGCTGCAGCGGCCTTTGGGTTGGTGGCATGGGGATTCCCGCGCACGACCGAGAAAATTTCTGTTGCCCTCAAGGCACTGGCTGCCCTGCTGGCGGTCCCGGTCCTGTTCTTTCTGGTCTCTGACCCGTTGATGATGGGCTACAAGTTCGACAGCCTGCAATTGGCGCTGGCAGCGGGCTATGCCTTTTTGCCCTTTGTGATGGTTGCCGGGCTGTCGGTGTTTCCGATTACCGCCATCGAAGGCGCTGCCTTCTCCGCTCCGCTGATCCTGTCGATGGTCGCCATTGTGGTCGGTGGCTTTGAATTGCTGCCGTTTTCGTCCTATCTGGGGGCGCTGTGGCTGCTGGGTCTGCTGGCGGTGGTGGCAACGCTGGCCGGGATGAGCCAGTTGCATTTCATGATGGCGCTGGTTCAGCAGGCCAGCCATGACGTGCTGACCAAGGTCTATACCCGCCGGGTCGGCGAAGAATTGCTGAACGTGCAGTTCCATCATGCCGACCGGCAGGACATTCCGATGGCTCTGGCCTTCATCGACCTCGACAGCTTTAAAAGCGTCAACGACATGTTCGGCCACGAAGAAGGCGACAAGACCCTGAAACGGGCCTGTGACGCTCTGCGCAAGGTTCTGCGCCGGGGGGACATCGTGGTGCGCTGGGGTGGCGAAGAATTCCTGATCATCATGCCAAACACCGATCCCGTTGGTGCCCGCATCGCCATCGAACGCCTGCGTGCCGAAGGTCTGGGCAACCGCCCGGATGGCCTGCCGCAGACAGCCTCCATCGGGATTGCCGAACGCCAGAGCGACAAGACCGCCTCCTGGTCCGATCTGGTCGAAAAGGCCGACCAGCGGATGTATCGCGCCAAAAAATCCGGCAAGGATCGGGTGGTCACGATTGGCGAAGAGATGTTCCAGTAACGTCTGATGACAGAAATGGACCTGCGGATATAAAAACGGCGGCCCCGCATCAGGCCGCCGTTTTTTGGTGTCACAAACAAAAGGCAGGGGAGCGGATCAGAACATCCCGCCCATATCCCCCATGCCACCCATACCACCCGCCGGAGCCGCTGCCTTGGGCTGCGGGGTTTCGGCAATCATCACTTCGGTGGTGATCATCAGGCCCGCCACCGACGCCGCATCCAGCAGGGCGGTACGCACCACCTTGGTCGGGTCAATGATGCCGGCTGCGAACAGATCGCCATAGGTGCCAGTCTGCGCATCGAAACCATAGGCGGTTTCGCTCTGCTCCAGCAGCTTGCCCGCGACCACCGTGCCATCATGGCCCGCATTGCTGACAATCTGGCACAGCGGAGCCTTCAGCGCATGACGGACGATCGTCACCCCGACCGCCTGCGCGTCGTTGGCCACTGTCAGACCATCAAGCGCACGGGTGGCATACAGCAGGGCGGTACCGCCACCGGCGACGATCCCCTCTTCCACCGCCGCACGGGTGGCGCTGAGGGCATCGTCAACGCGGTCCTTCTTTTCCTTCACTTCCATTTCCGACATGCCGCCGACGCGGATCACCGCCACGCCGCCGGACAGCTTGGCCAGCCGTTCCTGGAAACGTTCGATTTCATAATCGGAATGGGCATTGGCAATATCGTTGCGAATCTGGTCACAACGGGCGGCAATGTCTTCCGTCGAGCCAGCACCACCAACGATGGTGGTCTTGTCCTTGTTGATCATGATCCGGTTGGCGCTGCCCAGCATGTCCAGAGTGGCGGCGTCCAGCTTGATCCCCATCTCTTCGCTGATCACCGTGCCGCCGGTCAGGATGGCAATATCCTGCAGCATGGCCTTGCGGCGATCGCCAAAGGCCGGAGCCTTGATCGCCGCCACCTTCAGCCCGCCGCGCAGCTTGTTGACCACCAGAGTCGCCAGCGCGTCACCTTGCACGTCTTCGGCAATGATCAGCAGCGGGCGGCCGGACTTCAGCACGTTTTCCAGCAGCGGGATGATCGGTGCAATCGAAGTCAGCGCCTGATCGTAAATGAACAGATAGGGGTTTTCGAGGTCGATCAGCATCTTGTCCCGGTCGGTCCAGAAATGCGACGACAGATAGCCACGGTCAAAGGCCATCCCTTCGACCACCTCCAGCTCGGTGGTCAGGCCCTTGGCTTCCTCGACGGTGATCACCCCGGCATTGCCGACGGTTTCCATCGCGCGGGCGATCATGTCCCCGATTTCGCGCTCGCCATTGGCCGAGACGGTCGCCACCTGAGCAATCTCGGCATTCGACGCCACCGGACGCGAGCGCCCCTGAATGTCGGCCAGCACCGCCGCCACCGCAGCATCAATGCCGCGCTTCAGGTCCATCGGATTGAGGCCCGCCGCCACCGCCTTGACGCCTTCGCGCACGATGGTCTGCGCCAGAACGGTCGAGGTGGTGGTGCCATCTCCCGCCAGATCGGCGGTCTTGGCGGCCACGTCCTTGATCATCTGCGCGCCCATGTTTTCGAACCTGCCCTCAAGTTCGATTTCCTTGGCAACCGAAACACCATCCTTGGTGATACGCGGCGCACCAAACGACTTGGCAATCAGCACATTGCGGCCCTTGGGCCCCAGCGTGACCTTTACCGCATCCGCCATCAGGTCAACGCCCTTCAGCATGCGGGCACGGGCTTCGGTAGAGAACTGGATGTCTTTTGCGGCCATTCGGACTGATCCTTGGTTTCTGACGGAAAACGTTACAGGCCTGCGGCGCAGGAGCCTTACATCTTCTATGGTTTTAGCACTCCCTGCCCCAGAGTGCCAACAGCAAACTGTGCAACACATACAGGCATGCCCATTTTGGCAGCACTCGCAACACAGGACTGCCAACATATTGTTTTAAAAAAAGATATTGAACTTTCATCGCAGAGTCACAAAATCAGACTCATGGACGACGCGGAGTTTTTTTTCGCCACAGGAGGCTGTCATGTCACTTGTCCGGCAACTGCAAAACCATCGCCTGACCACCGCCCGGATCTTTTACCACCTGCCCGATTTCCCTGCCGTTTTGCAGCAGTACATCTGGCAGGACTATGACCTGGCCCCTGACTTCCCCCACCTGAGGCGCTTTCTGGACTTCTGGCAGCGCGAGCTGGAAGGGCCGCTGCATTCTGTCCATGTGATGTCGGCGTCACTGATCACCAGCAGCGAAATGAAGGTTGTGCATCAGGAGTTTGTGCTGCATTGAGCCAGCAAATCCCGAGCAGGGGCGAAAGCCTCTGCGACGACGCATTTGAGCAACGAACAGACTCACTCAAATCCCGAGCAGGGGCGAAAGCCCCTGTAGCGGCGAATACCGCTTTTATCTTCAGGACTTATCCGGCAAAACCGGAAAGTCGCACCCGAGGGCTGGGGTAACGCTTGACAATCGATAGGGACCGAATTATATTGTCCCTAGATGGTCGCCGCAAAGACGCGGGTCCGTCGATTGCCCGAACCGCCAGTGACGCCCGTATGGGGTCAGTGTGGTTCATCCGGCAAGTATATGGTGGCTTGCGAAAAAGCGCCATAGGTTCCCGGATCGTTCCGAGTGCCCTGTCCCCATAGGGAAGTGCTGCTCTGACGATAACAGATTGATACGGTCAGGTATTCTGTCCGCCGATCTCCGGTCTCCTAGGTCGCCCAAGACCCTGTCCCGTTCAGGTCGCAAGCCCGGCTCGCCCCTTGTTGCGCTTACCGCGCCACGCAAGGACCGAGTGCCGGGTTTTTGCTTTCCTGCCAAGACAGTCCGGCAAGCCATCCGGTTGCAGCTTTTCATGGTCGCTTGGTGTCAGGGACACAAGAGGCCGTCACATCGCTCACAGGAGGATGTCATGAACGCTTTTGATCTCGCCCCGTTGTTCCGCTCTGGCGTTGGCTTTGACCGCCTGGCCCGCCTGGCCGAAACCGCCAGCCGTCTGGCCGAGCCGAACAACAGCTATCCCCCCTATAACATTGAACATCTGGGGCCGACCGAAGACGGCGGCGATGCCTATAGCATCACCGTGGCCGTTGCCGGTTTTGCTCCCGAAGACATCACCGTCGAAGCCGAATCCGGCCTGTTGACCGTCAGCGGCCACAAGGCTCAGGACACCCGACAAGAGTCGGCTCGCCTGCTGCATCGGGGCATTGCCCTGCGGGATTTCGTGCGCCGCTTCCAGCTTGCCGACACGGTGACGGTGACCGGTGCCACCCTGCGCGATGGCCTGCTGACCGTTGCCCTGAAGCGCGAAGTCCCCGAACAGGCCAAACCGCGCCGGATCGACATCACCACCGGCCGCCCGGCTGCACCGATGGTGCCGCAGATCGGCAGTGACCAGCCGGTTGCGACCGACCCGTCCCTGCCGCACGCGGCCTGACCCCTTCCTCCGTCCTGCGGGCGGCGTCTTCAGATCCAGAGCCGCCCGCAGCTTTTGTACTTGCCCGCTCGCATCGTTTTCCCAGGGGAGTCCACCATGACCTTTCACGCGCCCATCATCCCGTCAGCCGTCCCTGCCACACTGGTTGCTCCGGTGACCCCGGTCACCCGCACTGCTCGCGCTGCCGCAGGCGAGTCGATGGCCCTGCCGATGCCGGAAGATGGCCTGCGGGCGTATCTGCAAAAGATCAAGCGGATCCCGCTGCTGACGCTGGAAGAAGAACAGTTCCTGACCCGGCAGGTTGCCGCCACTCAGGATCAGGCCGCCGCCCATCGCCTGATCACCAGCCACCTGCGTCTGGTGGTCAAGATTGCCATGCACTACCGCCGCTACGGGCTGCCGCTGGCCGACCTGATTGCCGAGGGCAACGTCGGTCTGATCAAGGCGGTGAACAAGTTCGAGCCGGAAAAGGGCTTCCGTCTGGCCACCTATGCCATGTGGTGGATCAAGGCCTCGGTCAACGAATACATCCTGAACGCCTGGTCGCTGGTCAAGATCGGCACCGTTTCGACGCAAAAGCGTATTTTCTATAACCTGCGCAAGCTGAAGGCCCAACTGGGAGCCTATGACGAATCGACCCTGTCCGACGAACACGCCCAGCAGATTGCCACCACGCTGGCGGTGCGCAAGGAAGACGTCCACGCGATGAATGGCCGCCTGATGGCCCGTGATGGCTCGCTGAACAGCCCGGTCGGCGAAGATGGCGATGCCGAACGCGTCGATCTGCTGGTTGATGATGCGCCGACGCAGGAAGACGTTCTGTCGGCCCGGCAGGAAAGCAACCGTTCGCAGCGGCTGGTCCGGCTGGCGCTGGAAGCCCTGAACGAGCGCGAACGCTACATCATCACCCAGCGCCGCCTGATTGATGACCCGGTGACGCTGGAATCGCTGGGCGAGCACTACAGCCTGTCGCGGGAGCGCGTCCGCCAGATCGAAGCCCGCGCCATGCAAAAGCTTGAAGCCCGCCTGCGCTCGCTGGTGGAAGAAGAACAGCAACAGGCCGAACTGGTCAGCACCCAGTGGCAGCGCCGCCCGGCCAAGGCCGCCTGACATGATCGTGGCCTGTCCCCACTGTGCCGGACTGAACCGCACGCCGCCCGACCGTGACCCCCGTCAGGGGAAATGTGGCAAATGCGGTTCAGCCCTGTTTACCGGTGCGCCGGTTGCCTTGACCGCCGCCACAGCCGCCGCCCACTGGGAAAAATCAGACCTGCCGGTGCTGGTGGATTTCTGGGCGGCGTGGTGCGGCCCGTGCCGGGCGATGGCGCCGGTGCTCGATCAGGCAGCCAGCCGTCTGGAACCCCGCCTGCGCATCGCCAAGGTTGATACCGAGGCGGAACAGGCACTGGCCAGCCGGTTCAACATCCGCTCGATTCCAACGCTGGTGCTGATGCACCGGGGTCAGGAAGTCGCCCGTGTCAGCGGGGCCATGCCGTTCCCCGCGCTGCTCGACTGGCTGCGGCAGCATGTGGACGGAATTTAGAGCGTCTCATCCGCTTCCCCCTTGACCATACCCGGAATGGCTCTGCATCGTGGGGCAACCACCCTGTGTGCAGGAGCCTCTCTCATGACCATCAGCAGACGCCAGTTGCTTGCCGGACTGGCTGCCGCTCCCCTTCTGCGCGCCCTGCCCGTCCACGCCATCGAGGCATCAGCGCGGCAAACGCTGAAGGATGGCTACGCCCGTCGTCTCAAGAGGCTGTTGGCGGACGGGGCCTTGCCCTATATTGACCTCGAAAGCTCGTGCAACTCCCGGCAGGTTGACCCCGCCGCCGTTGCCGCCGCCATGGACCGGCTGAAGATCGGCATGATGGCCTTGTCGGCAGACCCCAACCCCCAGATGCTGGCTCAGCCCGAGCTGTATGACCCGCTGGCCGCCCGGCTGCTACAGGAATTCCCGCAGCATTTCATCCCGGTTGGCAACGGCGGGCAGGAACCGGCCACCACCGATCAGGCAACGCCGTTTCTGGCCGCCCAGCAGGCGGCAGCAGAGCGCCATGATATTTTGATGTTTGGCGAATACGAATTCCGCCATTACCCTTCGCCTCGACAAGCCAGGCGCGGCGATGAAGACCGTGACAGCGCCATTGCGCTGGATGGCCCGCTGGGAGAGAGCCTGTTTGCCCTCAGCGAGAAAACCGGGCTGGCCTTTCAGATTCACTATGAAATCGAGGATGCCCTGTTGCCCGCCCTGGAGCAGATGCTGGCCCGCTATCCGAAAGCAACGGTGATCTGGTGCCATCTGGCACAAATCCGCTATATCGAACGGGCCAGCCGCTATTCCCCCGCCTATGTCAACGACCTGCTCACCCGCTTTCCCAACCTGTATTTCGATACCGCCTTTGGGTCAGCCAAATCAGTCTATCCGGTCAGCGGACAACGGCAGGCGCGGGTCTGGGCCGACGATGGCAGCCTGAAAAGCGAGTGGCGCGATGTGATCACCGCTCACCCCAGCCGCTTTGTTGCCGCGCTGGATCTGGGGCAGGATCGTCTGGACAAGATCGACACCTATGATGGCCACCTGCGCCACTTCCTCGCCGAGCTGCCCGACGGCGTTCGCCAGCAGGTGGCCTATGGCAATGCCTGGCGCCTGCTGTTTGGGGAAACGTTCGGCTAGAGCATTGTGCGAAAAGAGGGAACCGGTTTTCGCAAACACAATGCGACAGGACAAACGAGCATTGTGTGAAAAGTGGGAACCGGTTTTCACAACAACAATGCGACAGGACAAAAGGTTAGAGCAGCGAGCCTGCGTCCGGTCATGGTACACGACACAAAACAAAAGATCATGGAGCGCTGCTCCAAACCTCGCCGGGGCCTTTAGGCCCCGGACCCCATTGATTTGATATTCAAAGAAAAAACGGGGGTTCGGGGCCTCAGGCCCCGAGCGGTCCCAGGCGGCAGCCTGCCTTTCTTGCCAACTGTCGTGTACTGTAGCGTCCGGTTTAACGCACGCTGCTCTAAGACACGCCCCCCCCCAAATCAGGTTATTTCAGGGGGGTGGCCGGGTATTTTCATTGCATATGAAACAAATATCCATAGCATTTTCCTATGGCTTGCAGAGCAATGTTGTCTTGGTTTCGCCCGCAACGACCCGGCACAGTCAGACCCTCAAAGGGCTGAAGGGAAGAACTCCCCGACGCTGGATAAAAACGCTTTTGTAGCGTGGCATCAGGGCATTGCAGACATCAAACCGGCATCGCGCCGTGCTGTTCATGCCCTGTTGATGACAACAAAACATACCGGACCCTGACCAGAACAGGGGACCCCATAAAAAACACACCCGATCAGGAGGATAACACCCATGAAGAAACTCATTCTTGGCGCCCTGACTGCCGCCGCTGTCGGACTGGCCGGGTTGCCCGCCAAGGCCGAAACCTTTGTCACCGTCCTGACCGGCGGCTCGACTGGCGTTTATTATCCGCTGGGCGTGGCACTGTCGAAGGTCTATGCCGATTACGTGCCGGAGGTGCGCACCAGCGTCCAGTCAACCAAGGCCAGCGTCGAAAACCTGAACCTGTTGCAGCGGGGCCGTGGGGAAGTCGGCTTTGCGCTGGGGGATTCGGTGTCCGGGGCCTGGAATGCCGAAGAAGATGCAGGCTTTCCGCAAAAGCTCGACAAGCTGAGGGCCATTGCCGCCATTTATCCGAATTACATCCAGATCGTCGCCCGCGCCGACAGTGGCATCACCAGTCTGGCAGACCTGAAGGGCAAGCGGATTTCGGTCGGTGCCCCCAAGTCCGGGACCGAGCTGAACGCCCGCAAGATTTTTGCCGCCGCTGGCATGTCCTACAAGGATTTTGCCAAGACCGAATACCTGTCGTTCGGGGAAAGCGTCGAATTAATGAAGAACCGCCAGCTTGACGCCACCTTGCTGTCTGCGGGTCTGGGGGTGTCGGCCATCCGCGATCTGGCCTCGACCACTGCCATCACCATCGTTGAAGTTCCCAAGGAAACCGTTGCCGCCATCAACGACCCGGTGTTCATCCCGACCACCGTCCCCGCCGGGTCCTATGACGGCGTGACCAAGGATGTCCCGACCGTTGCCATCCGCAACATTCTGGTGACCCGCTCTGACCTGCCCGACGATCTGGTCTATCAGATGACCAAGTCGATGTTCGACCACCGGGCCGACCTGTTGTCTGCCCATTCTGCTGCACAGGGGATCACCCTGCAGGAGGCAACCTCTGGCCTGCCGCTGCCATTGCATCCGGGGGCGGAAAAGTTCTATCGCGAAGCCGGTATCCTGAAATAACGCCATGCACGAGGCCGGGTTTTCCCGGCCTCCACTGCCTCAGGAGCCTCTGACGCATGTCCACTCCCTCTTCTGCCGCCGCCCCCGAGCCGTTCAACGATGGCGAGGGCGGGCATATCACCCTCGGTGAGCGGGTTTCGCTGGTCGGCAAACTGATCTTTTGTCTGGCCATTACCTTTTCCGCCTGGCAAATCGCCATGGCGGCCTATTCCCCCCTGCCGTCGATCGTCATGCGCTCGATGCACGTCGGGTTCGTCCTGCTGCTGACCTTCATCCTGACTGCCCGCACCTTTCGCAAGACCGGCCTGCGGGCTGCCTGGGACTGGTTCCTCGGCTTGCTGGGCTTTGCTCTGGCGTTTTACCACTGGATCTTTGAACCGGACCTGATCATGCGGTCGGGGATGCCGACCGAAACAGATATCATCGTTGGTTGCCTGATGGTGGCGCTGGTGTTCGAGGCCGCCCGCCGGATGATGGGCTGGGCCTTGCCCTCCATTTGCGCCGTCTTTCTGGCCTATGCCCTGTTCGGGCAATACCTGCCGTCACCGCTCAACCACCGGGGCTATGACTTTGATCAGGTGGTGGACCAGTTGTTCCTGGGAACCGAAGGCATCTTTGGCATTCCGACCTATGTGTCAGCCTCGTATATCTTCCTGTTCATCGTCTTTGGTGCCTTTCTCGAACGGGCGGGCATCATCGCGCTGTTTACCGATGTTGCCATCGGCTCGGTTGGTGGCAGTCAGGGCGGCCCGGCCAAGGTGGCGGTGGTTTCGTCGGCGATGATGGGCACGGTCAACGGTTCAGGTGTCGCCAATGTGGTCACCACCGGCCAGTTCACCATCCCCCTGATGATCCGCATGGGGTTCAAACCAGCCTTTGCCGGGGCGGTCGAAGCCACCGCCTCGATGGGCGGGCAGATCATGCCGCCGGTGATGGGCGCGGTGGCGTTCATCATGGCCGAGACCCTGAACGTCGCCTATACCGAGATCATTCAGGCCGCCCTGATCCCGGCCCTGCTGTATTTCGGCACAGCCTTCTGGATGGTGCATCTGGAAGCGGGCCGACTGGGGCTGAAAGGCGTCCCCAAAAGCGAACTGCCCAGCGTGCGCAACGCCTTGCGTAAAGGCTGGCCACTTGCCTTGCCGTTGCTGGTGCTGATTACCCTGCTGTTTTCCGGCTATACGCCGCTGTTTGCCGGAACGGCCGGGCTTGCCTTCACCGCCATCCTGATCGCCGGGCGGCGTCTTGGTCAGGGCATTGGCCCGCTGGTGCTGCGCATCGCCTTCTGGCTGGTGATTGGCGTCCTTGCCTCCCTCGGCCACCAGACCTTTGGTATCACCGCCATCTTCAGCCTGATCGCCGTGATGGTCGTCGCGCTGATGGTGATCAAGGGTGGACGTGAAACTCTGACCGCCATGGCCGAAGCGATGGCCGAAGGCGCCCGCAATGCCTTGCCGGTGGCCGTCGCCTGCGCGCTGGTCGGGGTGATCATCGGCACCATGACCCTGACCGGGGCCGCCACCAACTTCACCCGCGTGATCGTCGAAGTCGGTGCCGACAGCCTGTTCCTGTCACTGGTGATGACCATGGTCGCCTGTCTGGTGCTGGGGATGGGGATTCCGACCATTCCCAACTACATCATCACCTCGTCGCTGGTGGGTCCGGCGCTGGAAAACCTCGGCGTACCGCTGATCGTCAGCCACATGTTCGTGTTCTATTTCGGCATCATGGCCGACCTGACGCCTCCGGTTGCACTGGCAGCCTTTGCGGCCTCACCGATTGCCCGCGCCTCGGGCTTGCGGATTGGCATGAACTGCTTGCGGATCGCGGTGGCGGGTTTTGTGGTGCCGTTCATGGCGGTCTATACCCCGGCCCTGATGTTGCAGGATGGCGGACCATTGGCGCAGGACATCGGCTATCCGGCCGCTGTCGCCTATGTGGTGATCAAGGCCATCCTGTCGATTGGCCTGTGGGGAGCGGCAGCCATCGGCTATCTGACCCGTCCCCTGAGCTGGCTGGAACGGCTGTGGGCGACCGCTGCCGCCATGTCACTGGTTGCCGCCCTGCCCGCCACCGATGAAATCGGCTTTGCACTGGCTGCACTGTTCATTGGCTGGCAATGGTTCCACCAGCGGAGCCGGGCGTGAGTGCTCTGACCCTGTGCATTGGCGTCCTGGGGGGAGCGTTACACGCTCTCCCCGGCAGCACGGCAACGTTGGCCTGGCAGCATTCGGTTGAAAAGGTCCAGTGGGAAGAACAGTGGCAAGCAACCCCGGCAGGCCTGAAGGCCGGAGAAGCCCGCATCCGGGGCAGCGGCGCCGGAATGGAGCCTCCGCCCGAGGCGCGGTTTCATGACGGTTGGTATGTCTATCACCCCGACCTGCCCCCGCAGAAGGAGCTGATCATACCAGACAGCACCTTTACCGCCCCGGCCACCCTGTGCGTTGCGGACCAGTGCGCCCCGCTGGCCGCATGGGCCGGGCGTCCGGCGGGCGATACACACCCGATCCGTCTGGGTGTTTGTTCCGGCGTTCGTTAAAACAAGAGATTAATCAGGGCAGTGTCCCAGCCAGCGGCAGGTTTTCAGGCTGCGGAACAGGTGAGACAGTCCCACCGAGGGCAACCATCACCCCGACCACCACATTGCGTCCCTGCCAATGGGCCAGACGAGCTTCGCCTTCGATATCGACCAGCTCGCCGTTGCGCCGCTGGGCGCGGTAATGATAGCGGCGTCCGTTCAGTTCCCCGCTGGCATAGCGCCGCAAGCCTTCACTCAGGCGCTCACGATCCTCGGGGATTGCCAGATCAGAGACCTGCATTTCATCGACCAGCACCTGCGGGCAATAGCCGAAAATGTCCGCACAGGCATTGTTGACGTAGGTAAAGCGATCGCCTTCGATCATGTACAGCCCGACCACGCTCTGTTCGGTCAGGACATGGTGAACCGCTTCATCCTGCTCGCGCAGCAGCGACCGCCGTTCGATGACCAGAAACAACACGCTCAATCCCCAGGCCAGATTGGCAACGATCCCGCCGATCACGGTCATCCTGACCACCGGATGCTCAAAGAAGGCCGCAGGCGACTCCCAGGTCAACACCGCCCCGATCAACGTTCCGCCCATCACCAGCATCCCCGGCAACAGGCCAATCAGGCTCAGCAGGATCGCCTTGGTGTTGCCAATTCTTTTCCTGTTGACCAGCAGGGTGTGCAGGGCACCGGTCAAGGCAAACAGCATCAGCAGACGCACCACCACCACCCGAGCAGACAGGCTGGGGGTGATCCACGTCAGCCACGGAAAAGCCAGTCCGTAAGCGGTCGAAATGCTGGCAGTTCCCAACATCGGGAGAGGTTTGCCAATAAACAGCGCCACCCCCCACCAGACCGCGATCAGCGAGGAAACCGCCATCGCATTGGCCAGCAGGATGCTCAATACGTCGGGCAGAATCCCCCGCCCCATCAGCAAAAGGATCGATCCGGCCCACAGGGCATGGGCAATCGCCCACACCAGAACCGCCCGGTGACGTTCGAGCAAGCCCCACACCAGCAACGTCATCCCTGCCAGACTCAAGGAAACAATCGTCATCAGCAGCATCGCTGTCGGCACACTGATGGTCAGCATCAACGCCTGTCTCCTTATCCGGCCCGAGCCCCTGCGCACGGGACGTTCACATGCAACGCCTTGCAAATTGCAGCAGCAAAATGCAAATCAACTGAGGCGCATTCGCAAAATGCAACGCACTTTGCAAAAACACCCCCTTCTTTACGGTTAACCCTTTTTGGGATACTCCCTGCACAAATTCCGGCAAGGCATTGAAATAACATATACTTTAGTCTAGTCGCATCCTATGGAGGTATCCTGAATCGGAGTCGCGCAGCATTTCTTGCCGTTATGCGCGACCGAAGCGTTCAGTTATCCAGCATCTTCCATGCCAGCCCCCCATGCGCCCATCAAACGCACGCAAACCCTTCCCAATCCCTGGCGAGTGGAGTACAACCCCTCCCCAAACACCCAGCGCATCTGCGGGTCTTTCTTCTCTTCAATGCCGGAGGTTTCATGGCCGCCTACCAGTACATCTACACCATGCGCGATCTGACCAAGGTTTACCCTGGTGGCCGCAAGGTTGTGGAAGGGGTTCATCTGTCGTTCCTGCCGGGGGCGAAGATCGGTGTGCTCGGCTACAACGGCGCCGGTAAATCGACCCTGCTGCGCATCATGGCTGGCTGGGACAAGGAATTCAGCGGTGAAGCCCGTGCCGCCGAAGGCGTCAAGGTCGGCTATCTGCCGCAGGAACCCCAGCTCGATCCGAACAAGACCGTGCTCGAGAACGTCATGGAAGGCGCGGGCGAGGTCTTTACCCTGCGCCAGCGTTTCGATGAAGTCTCTGCCCGCTTTGCCGAAGAGCTGAGCGACGACGAGATGAACGACCTGATCGCCGAACAGGGCGACCTGCAGGAAAAGATCGACGCCTGCGACGGCTGGGATGTCGAACGCAAGGTTGAAATCGCCATGGACGCCCTGCGCTGTCCCGATGGCGATGCCGACGTGACCAAGCTGTCCGGTGGGGAACGCCGCCGCGTGGCGCTGGCCCGCCTGCTGCTGTCCCGCCCGGACATGCTGCTGCTTGACGAACCGACCAACCACCTCGACGCCGAAAGCGTGTTCTGGCTGGAACGGTTCCTCGAAGAGTACGAAGGCACCGTGGTCGCCGTTACCCACGATCGTTACTTCCTCGACAACGTCACCAGCTGGATTCTGGAACTGGACCGTGGCCGCGCCATCCCCTACGAGGGCAACTACTCGGCATGGCTGGAGCAGAAGCAGAAGCGTCTGGAACAGGAATCACGCGAAGAAGACGCCCGTCAGCGCATCATCACCCAGGAACTCGACTGGATCCGCGCCAACCCCAAGGGCCGTCAGGCCAAGCAGAAGGCCCGTATCACCGCCTTCGAGGATCTGGTTGCCAAGTCCAACGACAAGGCCCCCGGTACCGCCCAGATCGTCATCCCGACCCCCGAGCGCCTCGGCAACGTGGTGATCGAGGCCGAAAACCTGACCAAGTCCTTTGGCGATCGCCTGCTGTTTGAAAACCTGACCTTCCGTCTGCCGCCGGGCGGGATCGTCGGCGTGATCGGCCCGAACGGTGCCGGTAAAACCACCCTGTTCAAGCTGTTGACCGGCGCGGAAACCCCCGATGCCGGCTCGATCCGCGTCGGGGAGACCGTCAGCCTCGGTTACATCGACCAGAGCCGCGATGCGCTGGACGACAACAAGACCGTGTGGGATGAAATCTCGGACGGTCAGGACGAAATCGACCTCGGCAAGCGCAAGATCCAGTCGCGCGCCTATGTCGGCTCGTTCAACTTCAAGGGCGGCGACCAGCAGAAGAAGGTCGGCCAGTTGTCCGGTGGGGAGCGCAACCGCGTCCATCTGGCCAAGATGCTGAAGTCCGGCGCCAACGTCCTGCTGCTTGACGAACCGACCAACGACCTTGACGTTGACACCCTGCGCGCGCTGGAAGACGCCCTGCTCGACTTCCCGGGCTGCGCCGTGGTCATCTCCCACGATCGCTGGTTCCTCGACCGTATTGCCACCCACATCATGGCCTATGAAGGCGATTCCCACGTCGAGTGGTTCGAAGGCAACTTCCAGGACTACGAAGCCGACAAGAAGCGCCGTCTGGGGGCCGATGCCGACCAGCCGCACCGCATCAAGTACAAGCCGGTTCACCGCTAATCCGCACACAGACCGGACGCCGCCAGAACCATTGGCAGGCATACGGAACTCGGGAGGCCGTCCGCAAGGGCGGCCTTCTTTTTTTGCCTAAAAATACACGTAAAAGTAGATTTGAACAATCACAGAATGCATTACAATCTGGCAATAATGTGGCGACACCGTGATTCGTCGCCATGATTTCGCCTTATTCCTGCCAAAAACCTACCCGCAAGCTCCACTATATTAAGATTCATTCTTATCTGTACACCATATATGGACTCTTGTGTCGGGAAAGTCACCACCAATAGATAATGCGGTGCATTCGCATCTGCATATTGAAAGTGACTCTCATTCCTGATATCGAGCCGTAATACCTTGTTACTCAGGGGATATTTCACTGTTTGTGAATAGACGGCTTTCGCGCCGTCGACTGGTGGGGATGACGTGGAGTGATTCAGGGCTTTCGCCTTCGGCGCATCGCGCCGAAACCCTTTTTTGTTGCCTTTTTTCTGCTGGCAACCCTGCTGATGAGCGGGCTGCCGCAGGGGTTTGGCACGATGTCTGCGCAGGCCGAAGAAGCCGCCAGCGATGATTTCGGCGGCGGCGATGACTTCGGCCTGACCGAAGCCGACCCGGAGCTGCCCGCCAAAATCAGGAAGTGGAACGCCGACTGCCTGTCCTGCCACAGCGAGGAGGGGGTGAAAAATCCGCCGCGCGCCGGGATGGACCTGAAGCTGCTGGCAACCCTGACCCAGGACGCCCACCGCTTCGAGATGGGCGACCACGGCAAGATGGCCTGCAAGGATTGCCACACCGAGGCCTATGTGCCCTATCCACACCTGCCCAAGGCCAAGGAAAAGATCAAGGGCTGCATCGAGTGCCACCAGCAACCGGCCAAAATCATCGAGCCGGAATTCAAGGCTTCGGTCCATTTCAAGGAACTGGGCGCCAGCTTTACCTGCCTGTCGTGCCACGAAGCCCACATCATGAAAAAGGCGTCGAAAATCGGCTCGGCGCACATGGCCACCGAACAGGACAACACCCAGTGCCTGACCTGCCATGGTGATGACGCCACCTACGCCAAGTGGAAACCGAAGGACAAGCGACCGGATATGGCCGTCGCCCATGACTGGCTGCCGGAACAGGACCTGCACTTTGCGCAGGTGCGCTGCATGGACTGCCACACGCCGGTTCCCGAACTGACCCTGTCGCACACCGTGCTGCCAAAGGAAAAGGCCGTCCGCGACTGCGCCGCCTGTCACAGCGACGACGGTGAACTGGGCAAGCGTCTGTACAAGAAAATGCTGCGCGACAGCGACGACGGCTGGGGCGGGTTCCGCAACGCGCCATGGCTGGGCGAAATCTATGTGATGGGGGCCAACCGCAACCAGTGGCTGGAACTGTCGGCGCTGGCCCTGATCAGCCTGACGGCGGTGATCATCCTGCTGCGCCTGCTGTGGCGTCGCCTGCGCCGGACGCCGCCCCCTGCATCCACCCCACCGGCATCCAACAGGGAGGACCGCTGATGAGCACGCCTGCGTTTTTACCGCATCTGGTGGTGGTCGGAAACGGCATGGCGGCGGTTCGCCTGCTGGAACTGCTGACCAGCCAGCCAACCCGCGCCTTCCGCATCAGCGTTTTTGGCGCCGAGCCGGTGGCGGGCTATAACCGCGTCCACCTGTCGTCGCTGCTGGCCGGTGACAAAAGCCCCGAGCAAATCCACACCCACCCGGCGTCGTGGTATGCCGAGCGCGGCATCACCCTGCATCAGGGCGATGCGGTGGTACACATCCTGCCCGATCATACCGACCCGGATGCCGATCACCAGGGCGGCAGCCTGCGCACCGCCAGCGGTCATACGGACCGCTGGGACCGGCTGGTGCTGGCCACCGGGGCCGATGCCATCATGCCGCCGCTGCCGGGGATCGGGCTGGGCAATGTGGTCAGTTTCCGCTCGCTGCGCGATGTCGAAGCGATGCTGGCGGCGGCACAACAGCACCGGCACGCGGTGGTGATCGGCGGCGGGGTGCTGGGGCTGGAAGCCGCCTGGGGCCTGAAGCAGCGCGGGATGGATGTCACGGTGGTTCACATGGCCGCCACTTTGATGGAACGGCTGGTTGATGCCACGGCCGGAACGATGATTGCCGATCATCTGGACCGCCACGGCATCCGCTGCCTGACGGACACTCAGGCCAGCGCCCTGCACGGTAACGGCAGGGTGCAAGGGGTTGCCCTGACCTCGGGCGAGATGCTGCCCGCCGATCTGGTGGTGGTGGCGGTCGGCATCCGGCCCCATACCGCGCTGGCGGCAGACTGTGGTCTGAACGTCGGGCGCGGCGTGCTGGTGGACGGCCATCTGCGCACCTCGCACCCCGGCATTTTTGCCTTGGGTGAGTGCGTCGAATTCGACGGCCAGACCTTTGGGCTGGTCCGTCCGCTGTACGACATGGCGACCGTTCTGGCCGAGGTTCTGCACGACGGTACCCCCGCCCCGTTCACCGTTGCCCCACAGTCCACCGTGCTGAAAATCCCCTCGCTGGCGGTGTTCTGTGGCGGGGAAGCCGCCCCGGACGAAGACCACCCCGAACGCCGCCCGCTGATCCACCACCAGCCGGACGACGGTATTTATAAAAAGGTGGTGCTGCACGCCGGTCGGGTGCTGTCGGCGGTGCTGGTGGGGGAAACCGGCAACAGCAGCCAGCTCAGCCACTGGATCGCCAGCGGCAGCGATGTCGGCCATCTGTGCGAGCGGTCGGTTCTGCACGGGGCGACCGAGGCCGCCAGCGGCGAGATGATCGTCTGCCAGTGTGCCGCCCTCACCCGTGACAGCCTGCAAGCCGCCATCCGCGATCAGGGACTGACCACCGTCCCGCAGCTGACCACCGCCACCCGCGCCGGGGCCACCTGTGGGCAGTGCGTGCCGCAACTGGCCCGCCTGCTGGACGAAACCCTCGAACGCGACAGCAGCGCCGAGATTGCCGCCCTCGAACAGCGCACCCATGCCATGCGGCGGGGCTTCACCTGGTGGCACCGGGTGCATTCAACCCTGATGAGCCTGCTGCTGCTCACCGGGCTGGCGCTGCATTTCCCGCGCTCGCCGTTCAATCTGGTCGGCATCGAATGGTCGGCGGACCTGCATGAATGGTCCGGGCTGGCGGTCAGTGTCGGCTTTCTGGTGTTCATCGCCCTGACCCTGATCTACCAGCGCCGCTGGTCGTGGAGCCTCGACAGCGTGGCGATGTTCGCTTTTGTCCCGTTGATCGTCGCCAGCGGGCTGGTGTTCTGGTGGCCCGAGCTGATCCCGCACCAGTTTGCCGCCGTCCGCTCCACCGCCTGGGTCGCGCTGGCGCACATGGCCTTTGCGGTGCTGGTCACCTGTTACCTCCTCCATCACCTCAGCCACGCGCCGTTTGTGTGGTGGAAAAAACGCCGGGCCCTACGCCCGCTCTCCATCCGGTCAGGTCCTGAACAGAAATCCTTTAGTCCGAACTCCCTGACTCCAGCGGGGCGTCCTGCGTTTCGCATCCGTTCGGCTTTTTTTGACAGAGGTTGTGCAAATGAACATCACTGATCTTCTCAAATACAGCGCCAGCAGCCTCCTGTTGGCCGCCGCTCCGGTTGCATTCGCCTCGCCCGCACTGGCCATCGACTGGTCCAGCGTGCCGGGCAAGGACATCGTGATGCTCTATCCCGGACAAACGTCGTGGGAATGGAACCTGACCACCGCCGACCATTCCGCCGCCGACAAGTTCAAGGCGGGCAAGAACTGCATTGCCTGCCACGCTGGCGAAGAAAAGACCCAGGGCGACCTGATGGTGTCGGGCAAAAAAGCCGAGCCGACCCCGATCCCCAGCTTCCCCGGCCATGTGGTGTCGAACGTCAAGATGGCCTATGACGCCAGCGCGTTCTATATCCGCTTCCAGTTCAAGGAACCGGCCTCGCCCGATACCAAAATGGACCCCAAGGCCCCGACCAAGGTGGCGATCATCTTTAACGATGAAGCGGTCAAGGAAGGCGTGCGTGCTGGCTGCTGGGCCAGTTGCCACGAAGACAACAGTTCGATGCCCACCGCCAACGGCGCCAACCGCACCAAGTACCTGATGAAGACCCGCGCCAAGCTGACCCGTGCCGGTGGCGGCGATGCCCTGAAGCCCGATGCCGATCTGGCCGAACTGAAGGCTGCCGGTTACATGCAGGAATGGTGGCAGGCCCGCCTGACCCCGCCGAACAAGGCCGAAGCCATCGGTGGCGAGATTTTTGATACCCGCGCCGAACTGCCGGGACAATTGACCTCGACCGCCAGCTATGCCGATGGCACCTGGACGGTGGTGATGCAGCGTCCGCTGGCCGCTCCGGCGCCGTGGCGTCCGCTGGTCGAAGGCAAGCCCTATACCTTTGGCATTTCGGTCCACGTCGGCCATTCCGACAAACGGTTCCATCACACCTCGTATGAATACACCTTCGCCCTCGGGCAAGGCACCGCTGATCTCATCGCCGCCAAGCAATAGGACCTGCCATGACAGCGCGCCGCATTCCAGACCAGCGTGCATCAGGCCTGATGCACGCACGCTGGTCTAACCTTTTGTTCTGTCGCATTGTTTTTGCGAAAACCGGTTCCCGCTTTTCGCACAATGCTCTGAAGGCCACCGCCCTGTTGCTGCTGGCCTATACCCTGACCTTTGCCGTTGGGGCGTGGTTCGGCCACGCCATCGCCGCCGAGCCGTTCCCCACCTGGCAATCGTCGCGCTGGGTGCGCGAGGTGGCTCCGGCGTCTCCGCTGGATGCCGACAAGCCTGCCAAACCGGCTGATGATGCCATCACCTGGGCCGCCAGGGGCGAGCAGACCTGTATCAAGTGTCACGATACCGTCACCGATCGCACCATCATGAAGACAGCCCACGGGGTGAAGGACGACCCGACCTCGCCGATGGCCAACCATGCCTGCGAAAGCTGCCACGGCCCCAGCGACGAGCACAACAACGCCCGTCCGCCAAAGGGCGAAAAGCGCCCGCCGGTCGATGTGTCGTTCAAGGAACCGCTGGCCTCGCCGGTTGACAAGCGCAACGAGGTCTGCCGGTCGTGCCATCTGGGCGAAGAACACATCAACTGGCCCGGTTCCAAGCACCAGCAGGCCGATGTCGCCTGTACCGATTGCCATACCCTGCACACCACGCAGGACCCGGTGGTGGACAAGATGACCCAGCCGGAGGTCTGTTTCAGTTGCCATGCGCAGCAGCGCGGCGAAGCGCAGGCGTTCAGCCATCACCCGATCAAGGAAGGCAAGGTCAGTTGTTCCGACTGCCACGCCGTCCACGGCTCGGGCGGGCCGTCGCTGCTGACTGAAATGACCACCAACGAAACCTGCTACACCTGTCATGCCGAACAGCGCGGCCCGTTCATCTGGGAACACGAGCCGGTGCGCGACGACTGCATGACCTGCCACACGCCGCATGGCTCGACCCAGAAACACCTGTTGACCATGCGCGATCCGTTCCTGTGCATGACCTGCCACCAGACCAGCCGCAACAGCCATGATGCCCTGTTGTCCGGGGGCAACCAGTTGCCCGGCGGCAGCGGTGTCGGCAGCTACAACATGCTGCTGTCCAGCGGGTGCAGCAACTGTCACTCCAAGGTGCACGGCTCCAGTGCGCCATCGGGCGGAATGCTGACGCATTAGAGCAAATCCCGAGCAGATGGCTCCATCTGCGACGACGTATTTGCTGGAAATACAAGATATTAGAGCATTTGAAGTGATCCAGGGAGAACGGAAAATGCTCTAACGTCTTTCCCGGTTCCACCTCGGCCTGATCCCTGATGAACGGGATCGGGCCAAGACGGAGATACCTCCATGATCACCTCTATCTCACTCCGCCGGGGATTGGCCCGCTGGAGCAAAGGCTGGGTGTTGCTGGCGTCAACCTGCCTGACACCCCTCGCCCCCCCGGCATGGGCCGATGATTTCGGACTGGATGAGCCGGCTGCCGAGGGCAGCACTGCTGACAGCAGCAAGGAAAAGCCCGAATCCGAAAAGCCGGTCACCGTCAACGAAGCCGGAATGGCCGTTGGCTATCAGCAGGGCAGTTCAGGGATGTATGGCCGCTTCTCCGGTTCGGACAAGGCCGGGATGGTGTCCAAAGGCTGGGTCCATCTGGAAGACCGGACGGTCAAAAAGGATGATGGCACCTTCTTTGTCACCTTTGACGCCCGCAACATCGACCTCGGCTCGCACGAGCTGCTGGAAGACGGCGAAGCCCGCCTGAAGATGGGTCAGCAAGGCACATGGACCGCCAGGCTGAACTATCAGGGCACGCCCTATATCGAAACCGACAACTACCACACCCTGTTCCGCAGCGATGGCTCGTTGCAGAACGGCCTTGCCGCCAAGTCGATCAACACCACCTCGACCAATGCCGCCGGGATTGCGCGGGCCTCGCAATATCTGGCCGTCGAACAGGTCGGCACCCGCCGCGACCGGGTTGACGGCTCGTTTTCCTACAAGGGCATCGCCAACTGGAATTTCACCACCAAGATTGACCATGAACACAAGCAGGGCACCAAAAGCAACTCGTTCATGTTCATCAACAACAACTACTTTGCCGCTTTCCTCGAACCGGTTCAGTACGATACCGACCGCATCAGCGCAACCGCCGCCTATACCCGCAAGCTGTTTCAGGCACAACTAAGCTACGTCTTTTCCAGCTTTACCAACACCCAGCAGCAATGGGTCGGCTCCAACCCGTTCATCGGCACCACCCGCAGCGACTACACTGGCTCGCAGTACTCATTACCGCCCAGCAACACTGAACATATGCTGAAGGGCGAAGCCGGTCTGAATGTCGGTACCTATGGCCGCCTGAACCTGAACACCCGTGTCAGTGCCCAGATCCAGAACGAATCCTATACCGCCCGCTATTACGAAGCCGGAACCTCGCGCGTTGACGGCACCCACTATGATGGCCTGATCCAGAACCATTTCGCCAATCTGGTCTACAGTGACCGGCCGGCCAATGACTGGACAGTCAAGGCTGCCTACACCATTGATCACCGCGACAACAACTCGCCATCCTATACCCTGTCGCCGTCCTATCGTGGCGATACCGGCACCGCCACCTGGAACGGATCGGGCGGGATCAAGACCGTAACCCCCTATTCCTTCCTGAACCAGTCCGCCGAGCTGGAAAGCGGCTATCGCCTGACCAAAGACACCCGCCTGTCCGGGACCTTTACCCATACCGACAAGCAACGCGAATACTCGGTCACCAACCGCAACACCGAAGACCGGGGCGAACTGAAAGTACGCTCGGCGTTCGGCAAGGATGTCTCGGCAGATTTCAGCGTTGGTCGGGCGTTCCGCGATGCGCAGGATTACAACGGCAATCTGGCCTGGAATTACATGGGCCGCACCACCACCGCCGAGCGGGAGTTGTCGCATTACAACTACACCGACCGCTTGCAGGATCAGGTCAAGGGCAGCGTCACCTGGGCCATCCAACCCGAATTGTCGCTGACCGGATCGGTCAGCTATACCGACAACAACTATCCTGATGTGGTCTATGGCGTGACCAAGGACCACTTTCTGGTCAGCAGCATTGATGTTGGCTATACCCCGGTCAGCGGGATCAACACTCACCTGTTCTACAGCTATCAGGAAGTCGGCAGTGCGCTGGAAATCAATTCCAGCTCGGCCAACAATGGTGTGGACTGGAAACTGCAAACCTCGGACGATATCCACACTGTTGGCACCGGTGTAGAGTGGCAGTTGAATCCAAAGCTGAAGCTCAGTCTGGATGACTCGCTATCCTTTGCCCGCACCACCTATGGCATCACCAGCCGCCAGCGCAACACAGCCTCCCCGACGGAGACCAACACCGGCACCGATCTGCCCGATACCCTGACCATCCAGAACTCGCTGCGCCTGAGCGGGGAATACGAGGTCGAAGACGGCATCACCCTCGGTCTGACCGGGCAGTGGGAACACCTGATGTCGAAGGATTATCTGAATGTGCAGGAAGCCGCCTCGACCAGCAACACCACCAGCCAGACCGTTCTGATCAGCGGAACAGGCGACCCCAGCTATGACGTCGGCGTCCTGATGGCAACAGCCAAAATCAAGTGGTGATCCGGCGGTATCAGGCTGCAATGCCAGAGTATTGCCTGCGAAAAAGTCCCCCTCCCATCATCATCTGACATTGCAAGCCCTCTGGAGATAAATCCGGAGGGCTTTTTTTTCTCCACCAACAGACGCTTTTTATATGGTGGCATTCAGCCTTCAGTATTTGACTTTTTCATATACACGCTGATTATCAGAGGATCGGCATCGGTCTTCTCCCCCCTTTGACAAAAGCGGCCTCCGCGCAAATGAGCTTCCCTGCCCCCCCACGCTTCACAGGCTCAAATCCCTTATCCCTCCGACGCGCCGTCCTGCTCGCAACCTTGCTGCTGGCGATCCTGAGCTGTTTTGCCTTTTTTCTGGCGGCAACACAGATCGTCAGCCACTCGCTGCAGGATGAGGCGGTCGAAAACCTGCGTTCAACCACCTTGCAGGCCCGCGACCGGGTGGAACGACAGCTCAGGACTCATTTTCGCGATGCGGCGGCGGCGGCCATCTTTCTTCAGCGCAGCGACCTGTCCACCGACGTGATCGCCACCACCCTGACCCTGTTCAGAAACGCCTTTCAGGAACAACCGTGGATATCGATCACCTCGCCGGATGGCATCATCCGCCATGCCAACCCGAAATTCCTCGAAGGTGCCCCGGTTGTGCATCGGCCCTGGTTCAAGGGTGCGCAGTCGATTCCCTATATGGGGGCCGCACAGGATGCCGAGCAACGCAGCGTCTCGCCCGTTGCCGGCCAGAACATGCCGCTGATCGACTTTGCCTTTCCCCTGCGCACCCCGGAGCAGACTCTTGCCGGGGTCTTTTCGGTTCATCTCGGCTGGGCGTGGGCCAACGATGCGTTGCGGCCCTTTGAAAACAACGGTCGTTACACCGTTTTGATCGTCGACAGCGAGGGGCAAATCATTCAGGGGCCGCATGACCGGCTGGGCAGCCTGTTATCCCACAGCCTGCCTGCTCAGGATGGCACGCTCTGGGAAAGCCCGGGCGGCATCCTGTCCGCCATCGCCCACGCTCCCCCCGCCCAGCACCAACCCGGCCTACGATGGTCAGTGGTCCTCGAAGCCCAAAAAGCCGACATTTTCGCCCTGATCAGCCCGTTGCAAAAAGCCCTGTTCATGGTCTCGGGTGGTATCATCCTGTTGGCAATCATTGCCGCCATCCTGCTGGCCCGCTATCTGGCCCGTCCGATCGAAATGCTGGAAAGCGCGATCCGCGATGGCAAGGACATTCCCCCCTGCAGCCAGTTCCGGGAAACGGCGTCGCTGTCACGCTCGTTTGCCGACCTGCTGTCCCGCCTGCACTCGGAACGCAATGCCATCGAGACGCTGGTGCAGCAACGGACCGCCGAGTTGCAGGACCTGTTGCGCACGGTTGATGCCCATTCGATCATCAGCATGACCGATGCCAGCGGCACCATCGCCTATTGCAATGACCAGTTCTGCCAGAGCAGTGGCTATGACCGGGCCGAGCTGTTGGGGCAATCCCACCGTTTGCTCAAGTCCGGCCGCCATTCTCCCCAGTTCTATCAGGATTTGTGGGAGTCCCTGTTGCAGGGCAAAATCTGGCAGGGCGTTCTGTGCAACAAGAGCAAGACTGGCCAGTTGTACTGGTTGCAGACCACCATCTGTCCGACCCATTCCGATGATACCACCGGCATCCGCTACATCTCGATTCACACCGACATCACCCGCATGATGGAAGCGCAACGGCAGCTGGAAATCTTCCGCCGGATCATCGAGGCCACCGACGAAGGTGTCAGCATCCTCGATAGCAACGGGCGCTATCTGTACGGCAACCCGGCGCGGGAACGGATGACCGGCTTCACCAATGACGATCTCGACCAGAACCTGATCAGCTGGGTATGGACCGACGACACCGAGCCATTGCATCGGGAAATTTGTTCTGCGCTGGCGCGCGGACAGTCGTGGCGGGGTCTGTTGCCGGTGCGCCGGAAAGACGGCAGTTCGTTCATCTCTGCCAGCAATCTGGGAGTGATCACCGAAGAGCACAGCGGTGCCCAGTTCATTTTCAATGTGTTTCAGGACCATACACAGGAACTGGCCCGGACGCGCGCGCTGGAAGAGGCCCATCACCACGCCGTCGAAGCCAGCAAGGCCAAGAGCACCTTCCTGTCCAACATGAGCCATGAGCTACGCACCCCGCTGAACGCCATCCTTGGCTTTGCCCAGTTGATGCTCAGCAATCCCAAAGCCCCCGTCAGCGACTTGCAGCGCAGGCAACTGAACTACATCCTGAAGGGTGGCGAGCATTTGTTGAGCCTGATCAACGAAGTCCTTGATCTGGCAAAAATCGAAGCAGGCAAAATGTCGCTGTCGGTCGAACCAACCGCCCTGGGAACCGTGGTGCAGGAAGCTCTGGTGCTGGCCTCCCGCTACATCGAAAATGCTGCGGTGACCGTTGACTGTCAGGACCCGGCCACCATGCCCTGCATCATGGCCGACCCCACCCGCGCCAAACAGGTGGTGGTGAACCTGTTATCCAATGCCGCCAAGTATAACCGCCCCAACGGGACCATCCGCCTGTTCGGCGAATACCATGACAGCCACTATCGTCTGGTGATCGAAGACTGCGGCTTTGGCATTCCGGCCGAAAAGCAGGTGCAGTTGTTCCAGCCGTTCTCCCGGCTGGGCGCAGAACTGTCCGACATCGAAGGTACTGGCGTCGGTCTGGCCCTCAGCAAGACCTTGATGGAAATCATGCATGGCCAGATTGGTTTCAACAGCATTGCCGGTCAGGGCAGCCGGTTCTGGCTGGAATTCCAGTTGCCCACCCAGCCTGACACAACCAGCGCCCCCAGCCTGCTCCCCGGTGCAGATCTCAGCCAGTATGCCATTGATGCCGACGGGCTGACCCTGTACATCGAAGACAATCCGGCCAACATCGCCTTGATGGAGCTGATGTTCAGTGAATTTACACGCCTGTCCCTTGCCGTGGCGCAGACCGGCGCAGCAGGCCTGGAGATGGCGGAAAGGCTGCGCCCGGCCCTGATCATTCTGGATATCAACCTGCCCGACATGTCGGGGCTGGACGTGCTGACCCGCCTGAAACAGCGCCCCGACCTGTGCCGCATCCCGGTGATCGTCCTGACCGCCGATGCCACCCCGCAGACCCGCCAGCGGGCAGAGATGGCAGGCTGTTCTGCGTTCCTGTCCAAGCCGGTCAACCTGTCAGAGCTGACCGCACGGATTCAAAGCCTGGTGAAGCAGGCGGAAAAAAGTCCCGCCTGAAGCAACAGGCGGGACTTGTCCCGGTCAAGGCTGACAGGGTTTATTCCGCAGCAGCGGCCGTAATGCTGCGCGGCAGGTTCAGGCGGTCCCAGATTTCACTCATCGCGGCGCACAGGTGATCCATGTCGCCATCTTCGTGCAGCGGCGTCGGGGTGATGCGCAGACGTTCGGTGCCAACCGGGACGGTCGGGTAGTTGATCGGCTGCACATAAACACCGTGGCGGTTCAGCAGGTCGTCCGATGCCTGCTTGCACAGGGCGGCATTGCCGACGTGGACCGGCACGATGTGGCTGACCGACGGCAGGACCGGAATGTTCAGCGCCTGCAGGCGGGCTTTCAGCGTTGCCGCCCGTTCCTGATGGCGGATGCGCAGCTCGTTGTGCTCACGCAGATAGCGCACGCTCTCCAGCGCCCCGGCGGCAATGGTCGGCGGCAACGAAGTGGTGAAGATGAAACCAGCACCATAGCTGCGAATGAAGTCGATCAGGTTATGCGAAGCGGCAACATAGCCACCGATCACCCCGATCGCCTTGCCCATCGTCGCCTGCAGGATGGTCACCCGTTCCCGCACGCCATCGCGTTCCGCCACGCCTGATCCGTATTCACCGTACATGCCGACGGCATGGACTTCGTCGAGGAAGGTCATCGCGTTGTGATGTTCGGCAACCTCGATGATCTTTTCCAGCGGGGCGATATCGCCATCCATCGAATAGACGCTTTCAAACACCACCAGCTTGGGCGTATCGCGGTCGTACTGCGACAGGCGGCGGTGCAGGTCGTTGTAATCGTTGTGCTTCCAGATTTCCTTCGGGGCGCGCGAATGGCGCACACCTTCGATCATCGAGTTGTGGTTGAGTTCATCAGAGAACATCACCAGCCCGGGGATTTTGCTGCCCAGGGTCATCAGGGCGGTCATGTTGGCCACATACCCCGAGGTGAACAGCAGGGCCGCGTCCTTGTTGTGCCACGAGGCCAGTTCCTGCTCCAGCAGGACGTGGTAATGATTGGTCCCCGAGATATTACGAGTGCCGCCAGCGCCCGCGCCACAGGAGTCCAGAGCGACCTTCATCGCCTCAAGCACCTGCGGGTGCATGCCCATGCCGAGGTAATCGTTGTTGCACCAGATGGCGACGTCCTGAACCGACCCGTCTGCGGTGTAGTTTTTCGCTTTCGGAAAGCTGCCAACCACCCGTTCCAGATCGGCAAACACACGGTAATTGCCACCTTTGTGCAGGTCTTCCAGGCGCGCGGCAAAGAAGTCCTCGTAATTCATCGCTAACATTCCTTCAACAGGCGGGGCAACCACACCACGTTGTCGCCCCCTTGCCCCAGGCGTTCCCCACAGCACGCCGACCGCAACACGCCCTCAACAGGATCATGTCCGGCATGATGGCTTATCCTAATAGTCAGGGTGCAGAGAAACAAGAACCTCTGCACCCCATCGCCCAATATAGGCAGACTTTTCCTGAGGCTTTCCCCCCATGAAAAAGCACGAAAGAAAAGGCGTCATTATCAATTGGCAATTTGCGCGGCGATCATCCCGTAGACCCGTTCCATCAAACCAAAGGCCTGCCCGGCATCGGCCAGCAGGGCAACGGTTTCCGGCGGCAACACCACATCCCCCAGACCATCATCGGCGGGCTGAACCTGCAAGCCCTGATACAGTTCCTCAAGGCGGGCCGGAATATTGTCGATCTGGTCCCCTTGACCATCGACCAGCGCCTTGTACATCAGCAGCAAGGACATGGCGGTGGCCGACAGGCTGGTCAGGCGCGAGATTTCCCGGCTGAGGCGCATCTTTTGCTTCGAGTCGAGATCAGTGCCCTGCCCGGCAACAATGCTGTCGCGGGTCCGTTCAATCACCGACAGGACCGATGAAAAGGCATGGTCAAAAAAAGCCGTATCCGCGGTACTCTGAGACATTACAGGCACACTCTCCATTTGGCACCAATCGCGGTGCCACTGTGGCATCACATTCCCCCGCAAACAATCCGGTAAAATCCCTATGCCCCCAGCTTTGTCCCCCTCTGTTATGCGCAGCGGCGTCCTGGCCGCCCTCCTGCTGGCCGGTTCCCTGACCGTCGCCCGCGCCGAAGATGCTCCCGTCCCTCCCGCATGGCAAAGTCCACACGCCCGGTCTCACCCGCTGGTCGGCAGGATTCTGGACACCGCCAGCAAGCGCTGGATTTCACCTGCCGAGCTGCAACACCGCCTTTATCTCAGCCGCTGGGTTCTGTTGGGGGAACAACACGACAACCCCGACCACCATGCGCTACAGGCCGCCTTGCTGGCCGGGCTGATCAGCGATGGCCGTCGTCCGGCGGTCGCCGTTGAAATGATCGGCCCGGCCCAGAGCGAAGCGCTGGCACAGGTCCTGTCCGATGCCAGCCAGTCGGCCACGCCGCAGGGCTACACCGACGCTCTCGGGCAGGCGGTCGGCTGGGAACAGCGCCAGTGGCCGCAGTGGAGCTGGTACCGGCCGATTTTCCACACAGCTCTTGCCGCCCGTCTGGAAATTTTGCCCGCCAATCTCGAACGGGAGCAGTTACGCGCCGCAGGTTCGGATACCTCCATCCCCCTGCCCGCGCCGGTTCTGGCCGCCCAGACCGAAGCGGTGGTCAATGGTCATTGCGGGCTGATCGCGCCCGAACAGGCCCTGCCGATGGTGCGGATGCAGGTGGCACGCGATCAGGCCATGGCCGACGCCTTGCTAACTGCCGACCGGCGCAGCGGCCATGGCGGGGTGCTGATTGCCGGAGCAGGCCATGTCCGCCGGGACAGCGCCGTTCCCCGCCTGCTGCCCGCAGGTCAAAGCGTCAGTGTGGCGATGGTCGAGGTGCAGGACGACCAGACCTCGGTCGAGTCCCTTGACACTGGCGACTACGACTATCTGCTGTTCACCCCACGCGCCGACCGCGAAGACCCCTGTCAGGCGTTGCAGCAAAAACTGCAGGGCACAAGCGCCCGTTGAGCTGACCACAAAAAAGCCCATGGGCCACCATCACGGGGTCCATGGGCTTTTTTCATCCAGAGGTGACACCCGAGGTTACAGGCATCGTCCCGTCAGCGTTACTTCAGCGTTTCCAGATAGGCGATCAACGCCTTGCGGTCGGCTTCGGAGCTGAGGCCGGCAAAGGCCATCTTGGTCTTCGGCGCCAGCGCCTTGGGGTTGGTCACCCACGCTTCCAGATGGTCCGGCGTCCAGGTTCCGCCCACCGCCTTCAGATCGTCGGAGTAAGCGAAGTCGGCATGACCCGCCACCGGCGCACCCACGATGCCGAACAGATTCGGGCCGACCTTGTTCGGCGCCCCCTGTTCCAGCGTGTGGCAGGCGGCGCACTTTTTGGCCACCGTCGCACCGGCGGTCACCGGATCAACCGGAGCCGCGGCAACGGTTTCAGTCTTTGCCGGGGCGGCATCGGCGGCATACATCGACGCCACCGGCTCGTTGTTCTGCGGGAAATAGCGCAACGAGATCACATGCGCCATCAGCGGCAGCCAGACCGCCAGAAAGGCGGCGCAGAAAATTTTGAAAACCTTCATCTTACCCTCAGAGAACTTTTCCTATCATGGCAGAGCCAGCACAAACCGTAGGGGCATATCCTCAGGACGTGTCAACTGAGCCCTTGGGCCCCCTTTCTCTCTTGACCGGGGAACATCAGGGCCCAACATAACCAGGACAAAAGGCACTTATGCCTGTAACAGGGGAGGACTGCACCATGAGCGAAGCGGTTGGGCTCCGCGCTCCACGGATATATAACCTATTCCCCCCGTTAACCGGAAGCATTCCAGATTGGTCTCGCCATATTCTGCGGGTGCGAGACATGGGCTTTAACTGGATCTATATCAACCCTTTTCATTATCCGGGTTTTTCCGGCAGCCTGTACGCCGTGAAAGATTACTATCGGCTCAACCCCATGCTGCGTGGGCCAGCTTATGCCAGTGATGATGACCTGCTGCGTGGTTTCATTGAAAGCGCAGGATCACACGGCCTGTCGGTGATCATGGACCTGGTGATCAACCATACCTCGCGCGACAGCACATTGGTACACGAACACCCTGACTGGTTCCAGAGGGATCCTGACGGCAATCTGGTCAGCCCCTGCGCCAGCCACCCCGATGATCCGGACAAGCGGACCGTCTGGGGCGATCTGGCAGCGCTGGATTACCGCCCCCGCCCCCAGCGGGCGGCGCTGGTGGGATACTTTTGTTCCGTCGTTCGCCACTATGCCCGGCTGGGCATGCGCGCCTTTCGCTGTGATGCGGCCCACCGCATTCCAGCAGATGTCTGGCTGGCGATCATGGCCGCCGCCCATCAGGAAAACCCCGACATCCTGTTTTTTGCCGAAACCCTTGGCTGCACCCCGGACGAGGTCGAAGCCCTGCGTCCGGCGCGCTTTGATTACCTGTTCAATTCATCGAAATGGTGGGATGGCGAAGCGCCCTGGCTTTTGGATCATTACGAACAGTTCCGTGATCTGGCACCGTCGGTTTCCTTCCCCGAAAGCCATGACACGGCACGACTCGCCGCCGAAACCGAAGCGTCCGGGGTCAGCTCGGTCAAGCTGATCGCCGAAGTCCAGCGCTATCGCTATCTGTTTTCCGCCATGTTCTCCAGCGCGGTGATGATGCCGATGGGCTATGAGTTCGGCTTCACCCGCCCGATGAACGTCGTCACCAGCAGGCCGGAACAGTGGGAAAACGCCCGTTTCGACATTTCCCCCTATGTCGCCGAGGTCAATCGCCTGAAAGCCAGTCTGAGCGTCCTCAACCGCGAAGGCCCCCAGCAGAGGCTCGCCAGCCCCAGCGGAGCCTATGCCCTGCTGCGGCGGAACAATCACGGGGCGGAATGGGTGCTGACGGTGATCAATCCCCCGCACAACGGCACCGCCTGTCTGGCGCTGGACCGCGACCCGATCGGCCGCCGGGCGGCCTGCGGCATTGATGTCACCCCGGCGCTTCCAGCCGGAGGCAGCACCGCTGATCTGGCGGTACTGGTTCTGCGTGGGGGGGAAATCCGGGTGTTTACCGGCACAACGGAGCCAGAGGAGCCTCTGGCCGACCTATGAGTCCTTGGGCTTTTTGGTGGTTTTGGGAGTGGTGGTTGAAACCTTTTTGGTCTTCTGCCGCTCTTCCTGCCGCTTTTTGATGTCCTGCCGACGCTCGCGGCTGGCTTTCAGCTTGGCCAGATCGCGCTGGATTTCTTCGCGTGTGGTAGCAGCATTCGGCCCGGTCAGTGCCGCCTGAATCGGCAGGCCATCGGGTGTTACCGCCTGCCCTTGCTGGTTTTCCGTTGCCCCCTTGGGCGGGGCCGGACCAACCACCTGGAACGGCATGTTGACGGTCGCCGCCTTGCCATCGGGATCATGGACCGTTACGAACAGCCGATAGTCCCCCGGCAGGGTCGGGGCATCAAACAGGGCAATGGTGCCGGGGAAGGTTTCAACCTGAATCGCCATTTCCGGCGGAACCGCTTCGGCATCCCCGCCTTTTTGCAGGTCGGTGGCTTCATTCATCAGGCGGAAGTCCAGCTTGATCGGGTCGCCGTCAGGATCGAGAATCGACAGGCCGACAGTGATCGGATCACCGGGGCTGTAGACCTCGGCAGCGATGCCTGCGCCATTGATTTCCGGGGCACGATTGTTCGGCTGCTTGCCGTTCCACAGCTCGGTCAGGGTATCAACCGCCCCCAGCGGCGAGCCATCGGGCAACAACAGGCCATGCCAGGTGGATGTCTGTTCCTGCTTGGCCCCCCACATGAAGGCAATGCTGCCCAGAACGTTGGGCTGGGACTCGAGGAACGGCAGGGCCTTGTGGAAGAAAATGGCCTTCTGGGTGCTCGACGGCTCGACCGGAGCCCCCCACGCCGTTCGCCCGGCCTGCCACTGGCCCAGCGCGCCGACTTCGGTGGCGATGATCGGCTTGACGATTCCGGCCTTTTGCACCCGCTCGGGCAGGGTGAACACCGCCCCGGCATAGACGTTGATCCCCAGCAGATCCACCGCAGCACAGCACCCCGCCAGCTTTTGCAGGCGATTGTCCTCGGTATCGGCCACCACCATCATTGTCGGATGGTTGGGGTCGATCTTTTTCACCATTTCGGCAACACGATTGACCTGTTTCCATACCGGCAGCGGGTCGGCCACGTCGGTTTCAACTTCGTTGCCCACCCCCCAGGCCAGCAGAGCCGGGTGATCCTTGTAGCGGGTGACGAACTCGCTGATCCGCCGGTCCTGCGCCTCGACAGCCGTCTGGTTCTGGTAAGAAAAGCCGAGGCGGGGATGCTCCATCCACAGCCCCATGATCACCTTCAGGCCGTATTTCTGCGCCTCGTCCAGCACCCATACATCCGGCTCACCATAGGTGCGAACGACCGTCGTGCCGGTGTTGCGCAGCTTTTCCAGCGATGCCGCACCGTTGCCGACCGCCACCCCGCGCATGGGAATGATGCGGCCCTGATCAACCAGCGCCCATTGCCCGTTCACCTTCTGCACCACCACTTGCCCCGCCTGAGCAGGCACGGGGGCCAGCGCCGCCAGAGATGTACCAATGGTCAGGGCCAGGGCCGACAGGATTTGTGTGAGCCGTCGGCTCTGGATACGAAAGGGCATGGGGGCGGTGTCTCGTCGCTGTGGAAACTGCGAAAGCGGCTTATTCACGATACCCATAAACTGTAGCACGCTTCCCCGGAAACGAAAGTCCACCAAAAGGCCCGTTTCCACACTTGAAGAGGGGAGAGAATGGCACTATTAAAAGGGTACTGATTTGGTACGCTTTTCCTGGAGACGCTCTTATAAGCCATCCAGAGCGTTTCCACGACACGCCTGTCCCGCTCTTTGCTCCCAAGGGGGTACGCCGATGTTCCGCATCAACAAGCTCACCGATTACGCCGTCGCGCTGCTGGTCGACATGGCCCGCACCGGCTGCGTCCGTTCGGCGCAGCAGATTGCGTCCGATACCGGCGTCCCCCTGCCGACCGTTGCCAAGATCATGAAGCTGCTGGCCAAGGACGGGCTGGTGCAGTCGATCCGTGGGGCGGCTGGTGGCTATGGGCTGGGACGCGCCCCGCGCGAGATCACCGTTGCCCACATGATTCAGGCCATCGAAGGCCCGATCGCCCTGACCTCGTGCGTCGAGACCTCCCCCGATGAAGAGTGCGGCATCGAGGCCCTGTGCCCGATGCATGGTCACTGGAACCGGGTCAACAACGCCGTCCACCGCGCCCTGTCCGAAGTCACCCTGGCTGACATGGCACAGGACAGGCCGCTTTTTGTCGTACCGGCATCCGCCTGAGTTTACTGAATTTTCTGTCTGGAACACAAGATCGTGCGGTCAGCAAGACCGTCGCCGCTAGCGAAAGAAGGACCTCCGTCATGGTGGCCACCGAAAGCACCATCCAAACCGTCAAGGATATCGAGCGTTATAAATACGGTTTCGAGACGGACATCGAATCCGACCGCGCGCCCAAGGGCCTGAGCGAAGACATCGTGCGCTTCATCTCGGCCAAAAAGGAAGAGCCGGAATGGATGCTCGAATGGCGCCTGAAAGCCTATCGCCACTGGCTGACGATGGAAGAACCGCAGTGGGCCAGTCTGCACTATCCGCCGATCGACTATCAGGACAGCTATTATTATGCCGCCCCCAAGCGGCGGGAAGATGGCCCGAAGAGCCTCGACGAAGTGGACCCCGAGCTTCTCGCCACCTATGAAAAGCTGGGCATCCCGTTAAAGGAACAGGAAGCGCTGGCGGGCGTGGCCGTCGATGCGGTGTTCGACAGCGTGTCGGTTGCCACCACCTATAAAAAGAAGCTCAACGATCTGGGCGTGATCTTCTGCTCGATCTCCGAGGCGATCCGCGAACACCCCGAGCTGGTGCAGAAGTACCTTGGCTCGGTGGTGCCGCAGGCGGACAACTTCTTTTCCTGCCTGAACTCGGCGGTGTTCACCGATGGCAGCTTTGTCTACATCCCCAAGGGCCTGCGCTGCCCGATGGAGCTGTCGACCTATTTCCGCATCAACGAAAAGAACACCGGGCAGTTTGAACGCACCCTGATCATCGCCGACGAGGGCGCCTATGTGTCCTATCTGGAAGGCTGCACCGCCCCGCAGCGCGATGAAAACCAGTTGCACGCCGCCGTCGTCGAACTGGTGACGCTGGACGATGCCGAAATCAAGTACTCGACGGTGCAGAACTGGTATCCCGGCGATGAAAACGGCAAGGGGGGCATCTATAACTTTGTCACCAAACGCGCCGCCTGCCGTGGCCGCAATTCCAAGGTGATGTGGACCCAGGTCGAAACCGGCTCGGCAATCACCTGGAAATACCCCTCCTGCATCCTGCAGGGCGACGGCTCGGTCGGGGAATTCTATTCGGTCGCCATCACCAACAACCGCCAGCAGGCCGATACCGGCACCAAGATGATCCATCTGGGCAAGAACACCCGCTCGAAGATCATCTCCAAGGGCATTTCCGCCGGTCGCTCGGAACAGACCTATCGCGGACAGGTGCGCATCGCCGCCAAGGCCAGCGGCGCCCGCAATTTCACCCAGTGCGACAGCCTGTTGATCGGCGATCAGTGCGGTGCCCACACCGTGCCCTATATCGAAAGCCGCAATCCGTCGGCCCGCACCGAACACGAAGCAACCGCCAGCCGGATTTCCGACGATCAACTGTTCTACTGCATGCAGCGCGGCCTGTCGGCCGAAGAAGCGGTGGGCCTGATCGTCAACGGGTTCTGCAAGGAAGTCCTGCAAACCCTGCCGATGGAATTCGCCGTTGAGGCGCAGAAACTGGTCAACATTTCCCTCGAAGGCAGCGTTGGTTAACGCAACGGAACAGTCGGGAACAAAAGGTACTCAAACGATGGCTCTGATCGAGATTCAAAACCTGCATGCCTCCGTTGATGGCAAAGAAATCCTGAAGGGTGTTGATCTGGTAATCGAACCCGGCACCGTCCACGCCCTGATGGGGCCGAACGGCACCGGCAAATCCACCCTGTCGAACATCATCTCCGGCCGTCCGGGCTATCAGGTGACCGAAGGCCGCATCCTGCTCAACGGCGAGGACATCGCCGACATGGAACCCGACCAGCGGGCCAATGCCGGGATTTTCCTTGCCTTCCAGTACCCGGTGGAAATCCCCGGCGTTGCCAGCTCGACCTTCCTCAAGGCCGCCATCAATGCCAAGCGCCGCTTTCAGGGGCTGGGCGAAATCGACGCGATGGAATTCCTGAAGCTGGTCAAAGGCAAGGCAAAGGAACTGGGCATCCGCGACGACATGCTGAAGCGGCCGGTCAACGTCGGCTTCTCGGGTGGGGAAAAGAAGCGCGCCGACATTCTCCAGATGGCCCTGCTGCAGCCGCAGTTTGCCATCCTCGACGAAACCGACTCCGGGCTGGACATTGACGCCCTGCGCGTGGTGTCCGAAGGCGTCAACAGCCTGCGCACCGCCGAGCGCTCGTTCCTGGTGATCACCCACTATCAGCGCCTGCTGAGCTACATCGTGCCGGACGTGGTGCATGTGTTCGCCGGTGGCAAGATCGTCCGCTCCGGTGGCCCGGAACTGGCCGAAGAGCTGGAAGCCAAGGGCTATGCCGATTACGTCAGCGCCGCCTGATCGCCGGATAAGGAAGGAAGAACCGCCGATGTCCGTCGTTCTGTCTGAAATTCCCGTGGTGACGGCCGTCACCGGCCTGTCGCCGGTGCTGCCCGGTGGTCATCTGCCGTGGTTGACCGGTCTGCGTCAGGCGGCCTTGGCTGCCTTTCAGCGGCAGGGCCTGCCTCATCGCCGCACCGAAGCCTTCAAGTACAGCTTTGCCGCCCTTGGGGTGCTGGGCAAACTCGACTTCGTGCCCGCCCTGATCGCCGGTGATGCCACGCTGGAAGCCCTGCCCGCCGCGCTGCCCGCCTTTGACGGCCACAAGGTGGTGCTGCTCAACGGCTCCTATGCCCCGCACCTGTCTGACCGCGCCGCCCTGCCTGCCGGGGTCGAGGTGCAGCCGCTGGCCAGCCTGCTCGCCCGTCAGCCCGAACGGCTGGAAGGCCTGCTGGGCAGCCTGGTGCAGTATGACGAACAGCCGTTTGCCGCGCTGGCCAGTGGTCTGGTTGATGATGGCGTGGTGGTCCTGCTGGAGGCCGGGACGGTCCTTGACCGCCCCTTGCACATCGTTGCGATCACCCTGACCCCGGGCGACGCGCCGGTGATGGCCCAGCCCCGCCTGCTGATCAAGGCCGGAGCGGGCAGCGCCGCCACCATTCTGGAAAGCCATGTCGCGCTGGGCGAAACCGAAACCCTGTCGCTGCCGGTGGCCGAAATTCTGGTCGAGCCCAACGCCCACCTGACTCACGTCAAGGTTCGCAACGACACCGCCAGGGCCCTGCATGTTGCCAGCCGCACGGTCAAGGTGCTGGCCGGTGGGGTTTATCAGGCGTTTGCCCTGTCGCTCGGTGGTGCGGTTGCCCGTGATGACATCGCCGTCGAACTGGCGGGCGAACAGGCCGAAGCCCATCTGAACGGGGCCTATGCCGCCCGTGACTACCAGCACATGGACACCACCATCCACATGGATCACGCCGTCCCCAATGGCCGCTCGTCGCAGGTCTACAAGGGCGTTCTGGCCGATCATGGCCGTGGAGTCTTTCAGGGCAAGGTCACCGTCCGCAAGGGGGCGCAGCACACCGACGGTCAGCAGTTGCACAAGGCCCTGCTGCTGTCGGAAAGCGCCGAGGTTGACGTCAAGCCCGAGCTGAAGATTTACGCCGATGACGTGACCTGTTCGCACGGGGCCGCCTGTGGCGAGCTGGATGACGAGGCACTGTTCTATCTGCGCGCCCGCGGTCTGGACGAAGCCACCGCCCGCGACCTGCTGATCGAGGGGTTCCTTGATGACGTGGTCGAACAGGTGGAAAACGACGCCATTCGCACCGTGCTGGCCGGGCTGGTGCGGGCATGGCTGGATGCACGGCAAGAGGTGGCATGATGGGTATCGCAGTGTCTGACAGCCTTCGTTCCGATCTCGCAACGGCAGTCTTTGATGTCGAAGCGGTGCGCCGCGATTTTCCGATCCTGACCTCGCAGGTTCACGGCAAGCGGCTGGCCTATCTTGACTCTGGTGCGTCGGCGCAAAAGCCGCTGGCGGTGCTGGATGCCATGCGCAACGCCTATGAACACGAATACGCCAACGTCCATCGTGGGGCCTATTGGCTGTCGGAAACGGCAACCCAGAACTACGAAGCCGCCCGCAGCAAGGTGCGTGCCTTCATCAATGCCGCCGATGACTGCGAGGTGATCTTTACCCGTGGCGCGACCGAGGCCATCAATCTGGTGGCGCAAACCTACGCCCGCAGTTTGCTGAAGCCCGGTGACGAGATCATCATTTCGGCTCTGGAACATCATTCCAACATCGTCCCGTGGCAGATGGTCCGCGATGACAAGGGGCTGGTGCTGAAGGTGGTGCCGATCACCGACGACGGCCGCTTTGACATGGAGGCCTTCGAGGCGCTGTTGACCGATCGCACCAAACTGGTCGCCATCGCCCATGTCTCCAACGTGCTGGGCACCGTGCTGCCGGTGGCGGAAATCGCCGCCAAGGCCCATGCCGCCGGGGCCGTTGTGCTGGTCGATGGCTGTCAGGGGATTGTCCATCGTCCGGTCGATGTGCAGGCTCTGGGCTGCGACTTTTACGCCTTTTCCGGGCACAAGCTGTATGGCCCGACCGGCATCGGCATCCTGTGGGGCCGCGAAGCTCTGCTTGACCGCATGCCGCCGTGGATGGGCGGGGGCGACATGATCTCGTCGGTGACCTTCGAAGCCTCGGAATGGGCCGCCCTGCCCGCCAAGTTCGAAGCCGGAACCCCGGCCATCGTGCAGGCGATCGGTCTGGGGGCCGCCGTTGATTATGTGCAGTCGATCAACCATGCCGCCGCGCTGGAGCACGAGGAAGCGTTGCTGGCCTATGCCATCGACGGCATGCAGGCCATCGACGGACTGACCCTGCACGGCACCGCACCGGGGAAAAGCGGCATCATCGCCTTTTCGATGAGCTATGCCCATCCCCACGACATTGCCACCGTCCTCGACCGGGCGGGCGTCGCCATTCGCGCCGGGCACCATTGCTGCCAGCCGCTGATGGACCGCTGTGGCGTCCCGGCGATGGCCCGCGCCAGCTTTGGCGTTTACACCAACAAGGATGACATCGACCAGTTGTTGAAGGCGCTGCACACCGTGCAGACGCTGTTCGCCTGATCGCTGTCGCATGATCTTTGCGTAAAAAGGAACCCTTGTATCATGACCATGCGCCCCCCGATGTATGTCTATGATGCTCCGCCGCCGCCCTCGTCCGAAGACGCCATTGGCCGGGCCGGTGAGCCGCTGTGGCCCGGGGCCGAAATCGCCACCCACGAGGCTCTGGTCGAGGCCCTGCAGACGGTCTATGACCCGGAAATTCCGGTCAACATCTATGATCTGGGTCTGATCTATGACCTGACGATCAGCGAAAACGGTACCGTTGCCGCGCTGATGACCCTGACCGCCCCCGCCTGCCCGGTCGCGGGTGAGCTGCCACAGCAGGTCGCCAACACCCTGTCGCTGGTCAAGGGCACCGGCGAAGTCACCGTCACCCTGACCTGGGATCCGCCGTGGACTCCGGAACGGATGACCGAAGTCGCCCGCGTGGCGCTGGACATGTTCTAGAGCAGTGAGTCTTAAATGTGAACCCACAGTACACGACAGCAGGAAAGCAATAATGGGCTACCGCCCATACCCGTTTGGGTGCGATGCCCCCAAACCCCCGTTTTTTCTTTGAATTTCAATAAATGGTGTCCGGGGCCTCAAGGCCCCGGCGAGGTGTGGAGCAGCGCTCCGCGTCCCTGTCATCTCGCTGTCGTGTAGTGTAACGCTGAAGGATAGGTCATCATGGCCACCACCCCTGCCATTCCGCCCAAGCCCCTGACCCTGACCGACGCAGCCGCCGAGCGGGTCAAAAGCCTGATCGCCCGTTCGGACACGCCGGTTCTCGGTCTGCGCGTCGGGGTCAAGACCCGTGGTTGCTCTGGCATGAGCTACACGGTCGAATACGTCACCGAAGAACGCCCGTTTGAAGACGTGGTGGAAGACAAGGGCGTCCGCCTGTACATCGACCCGATGGCACTGATGTTCATCATCGGCGCGGAGATGGACTATCAGGACGACAAGATGCAGTCAGGGTTTGTGTTCAACAACCCCAACGCCACCGCGCACTGTGGCTGCGGCGAGAGCTTCAGCGTTGACAAGTCGGTGGCCCAGCCCTGAGACCCCTGGACCAGCGTGCGTTAGAGCATTTCCAAGTTGACCGTCGACGGCTCGGAAAAGGCGGCCCTAAAAGGGAAGAGCGTTTTCGCGCAGCGTGAAAACGCTCTCAATCCGACGCCACAGTTCACGACAGTTGAGAAACAAGAACGTGGAGCGCTGCTCCACACCTCGCTGGGGCCTTAAGGCCCCAGACCCCATTGACTTGATTTTTAAAGAAAAATGGGGGCTTGGGGGCATCGCCACCAAACGGGTTCGGGCGGTAGCCCGCACTAATTTCACCAACTGTCGTGTGCTGTGACCAGACGCAGACACGCTGGTCTAACCTTTTGTTCTGTCGCATTTTTTTTGCGAAAACCGGTTCCCACTTTCCGCACAATGCCTTACTCCTCACAGGGCGAGCGTTCAATGCAATCGCCCTGTGACGGTTCCTCGCAATCCGGGCCGGGGCAACCGAGGTTGCTTTGCAGCTTCAGCAGCACCGCGTGGCATTGCGCCAGCTCGGCCTCGGGGATGTCGCGGAAAATACCGCCCTTGATGTCGGCGGAAATGCGATTGATTTCGTCCAGCAGCGGCAAGGCCGTCTGCGTCAGGTGAATCATCTTGCCCCGGCGATCATGCGGCGACGGCAGGCGGGCAATCAGGTCCAGCTTTTCCAGCCCGTCCAGCAAGCGCACCAGTGTCGGGCCTTCGATGCCGATTTCACTGGCCAGTTCGCACTGCATCAGGGGGCGTTCAACCGCCGCCAGATGGTACAGTGTCACCCACTTGGCCTGCGTCAGCCCCATCGCCGACAAACGGGTATCCATTTTGGTCCGCCAGCCACGGGCAATCCGGGTCAGAGCCAGGCCAATCTGGTCTGTGATGGTGATGGCGTCGGGGCAGTCTGGTCTGTCAGGCAAAGACACGGGGGATGTCCTGTTTGTCAAAACTCTGCGCTTTGGGCATACAAGCCCCAGAGGCACAGTGGGCGGGAAAGACATGAAAAGGCGACTTCAGCCCTAAAGATACTCTTTTCCCACCGCAGGCAACAGGGGAAAGGCACCATATCAGCCTTCCCTAAAACCCCAAATTCCCCATGGCCTTATGCTCTTTTCAAGCCAACCGGGCCTTGGCCGCTTTCAGACGTGATGCTCCGCTGACCACCAGAATTCCAGCCAGCACCAACCCGGCCCCGGCAAGGAAGGACGGTTCAATGCTCTCGCCCAGAAACCAGCCCCCCGCCAGCACCCCGCATAGCGGCGTCAGGAACGAGAACACCCCCAGCCGCGAGGCCAGATAGTGTCGCAGCATCCAGAACCACATCAGAAAACTGACGAACGACACGATCACCGCCTGAAAGAACAGGGTTCCCATGCTGACAGGAGTCCAGTGGATGGCCCCCTGCCCCAGCAGCAGAGCCGTCGGCACCAGCAGCACGCAGGCCACCACCAGCTGATACAGCAGCGTCTGAGCCGCAGGCAGCGATGATAGACGGGTGGTGCGAATAACAGCCGTCGTCATCCCCCACGACAGGCCAGCCAGCACCGACAGGAAATCCCCCCACATCATCGCGGCACTATCGGCACTGCTCCCGGTCGACGGGCGGAGCAGAAACGCACAGATGATCCCCCCAAAGGCCAGCAACACCCCACCCCACTGCAACGGCATCAACCGTTCGGCAGGCAGTTTCCAGTGCAACCCCAAGGCGGCAAAAATCGGCCCGGTGTACAGGAACACCACCACATGCCCGGCCGAGGTAAAGCGCAGTGCTTCGCCCAGCAGGACAAACTCCACCCCGAACAACAGGCCAATCGCCAGTGCCCCACCCCATGGCATCTGCCGCGCCAGCAACCGCTCCCCGCGCAGCTTGAGCAAGCCAGCCACCAGCAACGCGGCAATCCCCGAGCGCAGGCCGATCATCATCATCGGCGAAATGTCAGCGGCGGCCATTTTCAGGGTGATCTGCTGCATGCCCCAGGTCACCGCCAGCAGCAGCATCAAACCAATGGCCAGACCATCAAGGGGTTTGCGGGTATCCATGGAACGCTCCACTGGCAGAAAGATCACAGGCCAGACTCTTACTCCTTGTCTGATATCCGGCATATAGCGAATATATGACAAGCGATAGCGTCAAACTGTCAGAGGCCGCCATGCCCGCCCATTCGCACCATCCGCCGTTTGACCACCAGCTCCCCAGCCCGATCTATTTCCGCAGCGCCCACATGCCCGCCGGAGCAACCTACCCCCACCACGCCCATCCGTGGGGGGAGTTTGTCTATTCCTTTAGCGGGGTGATGGAGGTCAAGGTGGGCAATCGCCACTATCTGGCCCCCCAGCAATACGCCATCTGGCTGCCGCCCGGTCTGGCTCATCAGGGTCTGAACCGCCATCAGGCCTGCCATTGTTCGCTGTATGTCGTCGCCGAGCGCTGTGATGATCTGCCACCGGCTGTCTGCGCGCTGGCCGTTTCCCCCTTGCTGCGCGCCTTGCTGGAACACCTGCACCAGTCGCCGCCAACCCTGCCGTTTACCGCTGAAGACCAGCGACTGTTACAGGTGGTGGTCGATCAAATCCGACAGGCAGAGTGCGCAGGCAGCTTTCTGCCGACCTCGGAAGACCCGCTTCTGGGGCATATTCTACAGACTCTCGATGACCACCCCGGCGATACCCGCTCGCTGGCGGAATGGGCGCACCAGCTCGGCACCTCGGAACGGACCCTGATGCGCTATTGCCTGCGGGATTTGGGGATGTCGTTTGCCGACTGGCGGCAGCGGCGGCGGGTGATCGCCGCCATGCGGGCACTGGAGCAAGGCGAGACGGTGGAAAAGATCGCCCGCGATCTGAACTATCGTAGCGCCTCGGCCTTTATCGCCATGTTCCGCCGCCAGATGGGGATTACCCCCGATGAGTACCGCAAGGGGGCGGGATGAGAGCCTGCCCCCTTGCGGTACTCATCAGAACAAAGAAAAAACCCCGTCCAGCCTGCACTGAACGGGGTCTTTTTTATTCTGATTATTCCGGCCGAACGGCGGCGATCACCTGCCCCTGATGCGGGCAATCAACCGACACCAGATCCAGAATGGCCTCGCAGTGGCTTTCCGGCAGCGGCAGCGTCTCGGGGTCTTCGCCGGGGAAGGCGCTGGCCCGCATGCGGGTACGGGTCCGGCCCGGATCGTACAGGTTGGCGCGGATGTTGGTCTTCCCCAGTTCCAACGCCCAGGTCTGCACCATCATTTCCAGCCCGGCCTTGGAAACGGCATAAGCCCCCCAATAGGCGCGCGGCTCGTGGCCAACCGAGGAGGTGACAAACACGGCCCGCCCGGCATCGGACTGTTCCAGCAGCGGCCCCATGTAGCGGATCAACTGCCAGTTGGCGGTCAGGTTGGTGTCCAGAACATCCTGCCAGTGCTTTGGCTTGATGTGGCCCATCGGCCCCATGGTCCCCAGCGTTCCGGCATTGCCGACCAGAATGTCGATCTTGCCAAAACGCTGGTACAGGGCCGCTGCAATCTGGTCGATTTTCTCTTCCTTGCGCAGGTCTTCGGGGACCAGCACCAGAGTCCCGCGCCCATCGGCGCGGACCTCATCGTCCAGTTCCTCCAGCGCACCCTGCGTGCGGGCCAGCGCGATCACCGTCGCGCCTTCCTGACAGAACCGCTTGGCCAGCGCGCGACCAATGCCGCGCGAAGCCCCGGTAATCAGGGCAATCCGCCCTTCCAGACGACCAGTCATGCTTAATCCTCGTTATCAGACCTTGGAGCGTTCGTTCAGACGCGAGACGACGCGGGTCTGATGCGGGTTGGTGGCATCGGCCAGTTCATCGACGTAATCGCCGGTGAAGCAGGCATCGCAGAAGCCCGGATCATCGTTGTCACGGCCAGCGCGACCCGCCGCACGATACAGGCCATCGACCGAGATGAAGGCCAGGCTGTCAACGCCCAGCACCTTGGCCATGCCATCGACGTCATAGCGGGCAGCGAGCAGTTTATCTCGCTCGGGCGTGTCAATCCCGAAGTAGCACGGCCAGGCGGTTGGCGGCGAGGAAATGCGCAGATGGACTTCGGCAGCCCCGGCCTGACGCACCATGTCGACGATCTTGATCGAGGTGGTGCCGCGCACGATGCTGTCATCGACCAGCACCACCCGCTTGCCTTCCAGATACATCTTGTTGGCGTTGTGCTTGCGGCGCACGCCGATGTCACGGGTCTTCTGGGTCGGCTGAATGAAGGTCCGGCCCACATAGTGGTTACGGATGATCCCCAGCTCGAACGGGATTTGCGACGCCTGAGCGTAGCCCAGAGCGGCGGGAATGCCGGAGTCCGGCACCGGCACCACCACGTCCGCCGGGACCGACGCTTCACGCGCCAGTTCGGCACCGATCTGCTTGCGCACTTCGTAGACCGAATTGCCTTCACAGAACGAGTCCGGGCGGGCGAAATAGATGTATTCAAAGACGCAGAAACGGCGCTTTTGCGGAGCAAACGGACGCAGCGAGCGCACGCCACGGCGGTCGATCACCACCATTTCGCCCGGTTCAACGTCACGCACATATTCCGCCGAGATGATGTCCAGCGCGCAGGTTTCCGACGCCAGGATGGTCGCATCGCCATGGCGGCCCAGCACCAGCGGACGATAACCCATCGGATCACGCACACCGATCACCGCATCGCCGGTCATGCAGACCAGCGAGAAGGCGCCCTTGACCTGCGACAGCGCATCAATCAGGCGCTCTTCCATCGAGGCCTTTTCCGAGCGCGCCACCAGCTGGATGATGACTTCGGTATCGCTGGTCGACTGGAAGATGCAGCCCTTTTCCACCAGCTTGTGACGCAGGGTCAGCGCGTTGGTCAGGTTACCGTTGTGGGCCAGCGCCATCCCGCCAAACGCCAGATCGGCATACAGCGGCTGGACGTTGCGCAGCACCATGTCGCCAGAGGTGGAATAGCGCACATGCCCGATGGCCTGACGGCCTTCCAGACGGGCGGTATCCTTTTCGCGCTTGAACACGCGGTGGACGTGCCCCAGACCACGGTGGGAATGGAACTGGCTGCCGTCGCTGGCGACGATCCCGGCCGCTTCCTGACCACGGTGCTGCAGGGCATGCAGACCCAGCGCAGTGTGGGCTGCCGCGTCGGCGTCGTTGAAGATACCAAAGACCCCGCACTCTTCGCGCGGTTTATCATCATCACCCTGTTCGGGCAGGCCAAAGGGATGAGTAGGGAAGTTAACCATTACGGGGCCTCGGGTTGGCTGCTGTGCAGATCGGACTGGATCGACTGGAACGGGTCAGGGCGCGGTTTGCGCGCACGATGCTCTAACGCTATTGTTGGTTCTGAATCAAGCTGTCCAAACTCTGCCGTGCGTTGGCGTCATAGCTGGAGCCGTTTTTCTGGGAAGAAGATGCACCATTGGTGGTCGCCGAAGCCGGACGCGCCGCAGAAGATGTGGACGAGGATGCCGGAGACGCGGGGGATGCCGGAGCAACAGGCGATGCAGCGGCCCCTTGCCCCTGCACCGTCAGGGCAGGCACACTGTTGGCCGGAGGAGTCGAGGTGATCGTTGCACTTCCCCCGACAGTGGCCGGGGCGGGCTGGGTCGCATCGGGCCGGGACAGGTTTTCCACCCGGGGCTGGGTCAGGCGGTCATAGGTCTGCTTCAGCTCGACCGCCTGCCGGGCACGCTCCTGCGCTTCGACGGTCGCAAGACGCGCCCGCTCTTCTTCGCTCAGCAACGACGGCGGCACCATGCTGCGCAGCAGGTTTGCCCCGCTTTCCAGCAGCGGGCCGCTTTTGGCATAGCGCATCCAGTCCGGACGTGCAGCCGGGTCAGGGATCACCCACGACAGCACCACATAGGCAATCGACAGCACCACCGCCCCGCGCACCAGACCGAACAGAAAGCCCAGCGAGCGGTCCACCGAATTCAGCGCACTGCCCTGCACCTGTTTGGAAATGGTCCGCGTCACCATCGACAGGATCAACAGGACCACCAGAAACACCGCCACCGCCGCCGCCACGTCGGCAACCATCGGGATCGGGATCAGTTCATGGGCTTTGGGGCGGGCATAGGGAAAACCGTACAGGGCCGACAGGGCGGCCCCGACCCATGCCGTGATCGACAGGACTTCGTGGACAAAGCCACGGAAAAAGGCCAGCACTGCCGACAACAGCAGCACGGCCAACGCCACCATATCGAACACGTTGATCGAAAGGGAATCCATCTTGTTATCCGTCATCCCGCTGACGTCCGGCAGCCTCGGCCCTGTCTTTGGAGCCTTTGGTCCCGGAGTCTGCTTTTTCGCCGGCCTTCTGGGCCAGAGCATCAACCGGGAACAGGGCCACCAGATCCTGCAGGTGCCCGACTTCCCGTACGCGAAGGGCTTCTGTCGTCTTGCTCTGGTCCCCTTTGCCCGTGGCACCGGCTTTTCCTCGCGGCTTGCGCCGGGGGGGAGCCAAAGCCTCGGCAAACCCCAGCTTGGCTGCTTCTTTCAGTCGCACATCAGCCTGTGACACCGGGCGCACCTCGCCCGACAGCCCGATTTCACCGAAAACAGCAACGTCTGCTGGCACCGGGGTTCCGGTGGCCGACGACATCAGCGCTGCAGCAACCGCCAGGTCCGCCGCAGGCTCGGCAATCCGAAGACCACCTGCGACGTTCAAATATACGTCATTGCCCGCCAGCGCAAGACCACAACGTGCTTCCAGAACGGCCAAAACCATTGCCAGTCGTCCAGAATCCCAGCCGACCACCGCCCGCCGGGGACTTCCGGCACCAGATGTAGCCACAAGGGCCTGAATTTCCACCAGAACCGGTCGAGTACCTTCCATGCCGGCAAACACGCAGGACCCCGATACGTTCCCGCGCCGTTCAGCCAGAAACAGAGCCGACGGGTTGGCGACTTCGACCAGCCCGCCATCGGTCATCTCAAACACCCCGATCTCGTCGGTGGCCCCGAAACGGTTCTTCACCGCGCGCAGGATACGGAACTGGTGACCGCGTTCGCCCTCGAAGTATAGCACGGTATCGACCATGTGCTCCATCACCCGTGGACCGGCAATCGAGCCTTCCTTGGTGACGTGGCCGACCAGAAACAGCGCAAAGCCTCTGGTCTTGGCCAGACGGATCAACTCGTGCGAGCAAGCGCGCACCTGTGACAGGCTGCCTGGCGCAGAATCAAGGCTGTCGAGATACATCGTCTGAATGGAGTCGATGATCACCACCTTGGGACCATTCGGATCATCCAGCGTCGCGGCGATATCCCGCAGGTTGGTCGCCGAGGCCAGCCCGACATTGGCATCGGTCAACCCCAGTCGGGCCGCGCGCAGGCGGACCTGCGCCACCGCTTCTTCACCCGAAATATAGGCTACCGAGACACCGGTGCCCGCCAGTGCCGCCGCCGCCTGGGTCAGCAGGGTCGATTTGCCGATCCCCGGATCCCCCCCAACCAGCAGCGCCGACCCCGGCACCAGTCCGCCCCCGGTCACCCGGTCAAGCTCGCTGATCCCTGTCGGCATGCGCGGCGGAGCCGCTGACTGACCGGCCAGTCCGACCAGTTCGATTTTCCGCCCCCCGCGCGGGCCACCGCCCAGGGCCTTGGGTGTTTCAGTCCGGCTTTCTTCGGTCAGCGTATTCCATTCGCCGCAGCCCTCGCACCGCCCGGCCCATTTGGCGTAAACCGCCCCACAGGATTGACAGATATACTGCGTGGTCGATTTTGCCACGGACGGGACTCCTCCAAGAAACAGGCGGTGTCAGCCCCGCGATTACGGGCGGACCACGATGTAATCGACAACCTTTTGCACGGTATTGCCGTCTCTCGCCCGTGCCAGTGCCTCTTTACGTTCAGCGTCCGAACGCGCCCGCCCAAGGACATAAACCGTTCCGGTACTGTCCGCCGCCACCCGGAAATTGACGTCGGCCACATCCATGCTGCCGACCAGCCGGGCTTCGGCCTTGGTATCGAGGATCAACACATCGGACCAGTCCAGCAGCTTTGCGCGGCGGGGATCATCCGGGGCCATGTACACCGCATGCCAATACAGCTTCTTGATCCCGGTGATTCCCTTGATCTTGCTGTAAAAATGGTCATAGACCGCCTTGTCGTCAAAGATGCCGGTGATCAGCAACCGCTGTTCATAGATCTCGCTGGATGCCTTGACCGTCCCCACATCGGCCATCGCCGCGTTGACCTTCAGGATGATCTCGTTGTCCCGCCCGATATCGGTGGTCGAACGGGCCTCGATCGCCCGGTCGATCAGAACCTTGGGAACGGCCAGCAGGTCACTGAACTGCGCTGCCGCCGGGGTCCCCCACAGACAGCCCATCATCGCCCCTGCCAGCATCAACGGCCGATATAGTTTCAGACCCATCTGCGTTTCTCCCGGCAGGGGGTTGACGATCAGCGCCCTGCGTTATCGGTGATCGGACCATGGGCGCGACCATGGACGAACTGGTCAACATAGGGGTTACCCGAGTTGAACACGTCTGCGGCCGGACCTTCCCAGATGATCCGCCCTTCCCACAGCATGGCCACCCGGTCGGCAATCTTGCGGGCCGAGGCCATATCATGGGTAATCGACAAGGTCGTCGCCCCCAGATCCTTGGCGCAATCAATGATCAGTTCGTTGATCACATCAGCCATGATCGGGTCCAGACCGGTTGTCGGCTCGTCGAAAAAGATGATTTCCGGTTTTTCGGCAATGGCGCGCGCCAGACCAACGCGCTTTTGCATGCCGCCGGACAGCTCGGACGGGAACAGGTCGGCCACATCGGCCTTCAGGCCCACCGAGCGCAGCTTTTCAACCGCCAGCTCTTTCGCCTGTGCACGGCTCATCCTGCCCAGTTGCAGCAGGCCGAAGGCAACATTCTGCCACACCGGCAGCGAGTCGAACAGCGCCGCCCCCTGAAACAGCATGCCGAACTTGTGCATCACCCGTTCCCGTTCGCGGGTGGACAGGGTGGTCAGTTCCTCGCCATCCACCTGAATGGACCCCCGGTCGGGCTGCATCAGGCCGAGAATGCATTTCAGCAGGACCGATTTCCCGGTTCCCGAGCCGCCGATGATCACCAGCGACTCCCCCTTGCTGACCGTCAGACTAACGCCATCAAGGACCTTCTTTTTCCCAAAGGCCTTGTGAACGTTATCGATGCGGATTTTTGGCTGCGGGCTGGTCATTGTGCGAAGAACAGCTCCGTGATCAGATAGTTGAAGGTCAAAATCAGGATCGAGGCCGACACCACCGCATTGCGGGTTGCCGAGCCGACGCCCTGCGCGCCACCCTTGGAGTGATAGCCGTTATAGCAGCCCATCAGGGCGATGATGAAACCGAACACCCCGGCCTTGACCAGACCGGAAATCACGTCCAGCGGCTGCAGGTATTCCCAGGTGCGCTGAATGTAGTTGGCCGGGTTGAACCCCAGCTTGTACACCCCGACCAGATAGCCGCCAAACACCCCGACGATATCAGCCACCAGCACCAGCGCGGGCAGCATCAGCACCGCCGCCAGCAGGCGCGGCGCGATCAGGTATTTGAACGGGTTGGTCGACAGCGTGACCAGAGCATCAATCTGTTCGGTCACCCGCATGGTGCCGATTTCAGCGGCCATCGCCGCCCCGACACGCCCGGCCACCATCAGCCCGGCCAGCACCGGCCCCAGCTCACGGGTCAGTGAAATCACCACCACCGTTGCCACCGCGCCTTCGGCAGAGAAGCGGGCGAAGCCGGTATGGCTTTGCAGGGCCAGCACCATGCCGGAAAAGATCGCGGTCAGCCCGACCACCGGCAGGGAGTAATAGCCGATTTCGATCATCTGGCGGCTGAGGGTGCGGCCATAATAGGGCGGCAGCACCATATTGTACAAAGCGACTGCCGAGAACGTCACCAATCGACCGGTGTGGCGCAAAAATGCCAGAAACACCCGACCGATCAGGGCCAGAAACTGCGTCATGAACCGGCGCCTCCCACATAGCGGCGAGCATAACGACGGCTGAGGGAGGTCAGCAGTTCGTAAGGAATCGTTCCGGCTTCGGTGGCCAGCTCATCAAGGGTATGCGCCTGTTCTGTGCTGTCCGCCGTTTCCCGCCCGATCAGGGTAATCAGCGCCCCGCTGTACACGGCCTGTGACGGAGCCTCGCTCACGTCGAACGTGATCAGGTCCATCGACACCCGGCCAGCCACCGGAACACGGACTCCCCCCAGCAATCCCCAACCCGAATTGCCCAGCGAGCGTAGCAGGCCATCGGCATAGCCCGCGGCCACCGTCGCCAGCACAGTCCCTGCCGGCGCCTGATAGGTGGCACCATAGCCAACGCTCTGGGGGGTGTCAACGCGACGAACCTGCAACACCCTGAGCTGCAAGGTCAGAACCTGCGCCAAAGGATTGGGCAGATGCGGCAACGGATTGCCGCCATACAGGGCCAGTCCCGGGCGGGCAAGGTCAAAATGATAGTCACGGCCCAGCATCACACCCGCCGAATTGGCCAGAGAGGCCCGCGCCGTCGGATACAGCGACCGTAATTCGGTAAAGGCCCGCAACTGCTCTTCGGTCAACGGATGATTGGGCACGTCGGCACAGGCAAGATGACTGATCACCAGCGACGGCGCCAGATTGGTCGCCATCGCCCGCGCTTCGAATTCCGGCAACCCAAGCCGGTTCATCCCGGTTTCAAGGTGCAGGCCATAGGGTGCCGCCCCCGGGGCATGGGACCGCCACAGGGCCACCTGATCGGCACAGTTCAGAATAGGCCGCAGATTGGACTTCAGGAATGGAGCCAGTCCCTCGCTGCTGCCAATCGGGCCGGACAGGACATAAATCACCGCTCCGGGCACCACCTTGCGCAGCTGGACACCTTCCTCGGGCACCGCCACAAAGAACGTCCGGCAGCCAGCCGCCGCCAGCACCCGCCCGACAGCCTCCACCCCCAGTCCATAGGCATTGGCCTTGACCACCCCGGCGGCCTCTTTGGCCCCCATCAGCGCGGCCATATGACGCCAGTTGTCGGCCACCGCCCCCAGATCAACGGTCAACAGTCCACCAGCGTGGGCAGAGGACGAAGAAAAAGGCCGGTCCAAGGGCGTGCTCTCATTCATAATCGTCGTCGTCCCCATGATCATGGTTCATCAGGTTACCGAATTTGGTGAAGTTACCGTCAAAATACAACTTAACCCCCCCAATTGGGCCATGTCGCTGCTTGGCAACGATCACTTCACCGACATTATGAGCCTTTTCACAGCGTTTTTGCCAATCGGCATAGCGCTCCATGAACTTGTCTTCGCCTTCATCCGGGCGACGGCTGGGCTCGGCACGTTCCAGATAGTACTGCTCGCGGTATACAAACATCACCACGTCGGCGTCCTGCTCGATCGAGCCGGATTCACGCAAGTCGGACAATTGCGGGCGTTTGTCTTCACGCTGTTCCACCGCACGCGACAACTGCGACAGCGCCATCACCGGCACGTTCAGTTCCTTGGCGATGGCTTTCAGACCACGGGTAATGGCCGAGACTTCCTGCACGCGTGACTCCCCAAAACCCGGACCACCGCTCAGCAACTGAAGATAGTCAACCACGATCAGCCCCAGACCCTGCTGGCGGGCCAGACGGCGGCAACGGGTGCGAACGGCGGAAATACTGAGTGCCGGAGTATCGTCAATGAACAGCGGCAGGACCGAGAGTTCCTGCGCCACCGTGACCATCCGGGTGAAGTCATCGTTTGACAGTTCACCAGTACGGATTTTATGCGAACTGATTTCCGCTTCCTGCGCCAACAGGCGGGTGGCCAGCTGTTCCGCCGACATTTCGAGCGAAAAGAAGGCCACTTTGGCACCGTCAAGCACCTGCCGATTGCCCGACTCGTCGATGTGCTCGCGGTACAGCTTGGCGGCGTTAAAGGCGATACAGGTCGCCAGTGCCGTTTTTCCCATCGACGGGCGTCCAGCCAGAATCAGCAAGTCGGAAGGGTGCAGGCCACCGAGTTTCTTGTCCAGATCCATCAGATCGGTCGGCACCCCGGCCAACTGGCCTTCGCGCTTGTGGGCGGCTTCGGCCATTTTAACCGCCGTATGGAGCGCCATACGGAAATCCTGAAAGCCGCCTTCCTGCTTGCCGGTGGTCGCCAGATCGTACAGCCGTTGTTCGGCGGACTCGATCTGGTCCATCGCGGTATGGTCAAACTCAACCTCAAAGGCATCGTTGACCATCCCGGTCCCCAGGTCGATCAACTGGCGCCGCATGGCAAAGTCGTGAATCTGGCGGCCATAGTCCTCGGCGTTGACCACCGTCACCACCGCGTTGGCCAATTCGGCCAGATAGGCAACGCCCCCGGCCTCTTTCATCAACGGGTCGTTTTCCAGATAGGCTTTCAGCGTTACCGGCGTTGCCAGGTGGCCCTGTTCGATCAGCTTGCCGCAGGATTCAAAGATGCGGCCATGCAGGGCATTGGCAAAATGCTCGGCCATCAGGAATTCCGACACCCGTTCATAGGCGCGGTTCGACTGAAAGATTGCCCCCAACAGAGCCTGTTCGGCTTCGATGTTGTGCGGAGGTTCACGCCATGAGGCTCCCGCATCGCCAACCGCCGCATCGCCCACATAGGCCGGAACCGGATAGGAGGATGTTTCGTCCATCATCAGCGTACTCAAAAACCCAAAACCAGAAACAACCCCGCAGGGCGGCCCATCATACCCGACTAAACAAAAAGGGCCACCCCGAACAGGGTGGCCCTCTCTGGATCGTGTCAGATAATGACACCAAAGCCTTAGGCGGGTTCGCCTTCGTCTTCGATATCATCAGCATCGACGTCTTCGTCTTCGTCTTCCAGCTCTTCGTCTTCCACCACTTCGGCGGCGACGAAGCCGGCTTCGGCTTCTTCAACCGAACGGGCAACGACGACGGCGATGGTGACGGCGACTTCCGGGTGCAGACGGATACGCACAGCGGTGGTACCAAGCGACTTGATCACCTGGTCCAGTTCGATCTGGCGACGTTCGGTCTTGATACCGTCGGCCTTCAGACCTTCCTGGATGTCGCGGGCAGCGACCGAACCGTACAGCTGTCCGCTTTCGCCAGCGGCGCGAACAAGAATCAGACGAACGTCCTTCATCTGTTCGGCAACGGCTTCGGCTTCCTGACGACGCTTCAGGTTCATCGCTTCCAGCTCGACACGCTGGGCTTCGAACAGGGCCATGTTGGCCTTGGTCGCGCGCAGGGCCTTCTGCTGGGGCAGCAGGTAGTTGCGAGCAAAACCCGGCTTCACACGGACGACATCGCCCATCTGGCCCAGTTTTTCAACGCGTTCGAGGAGGATGATCTCAACAGCAGCCATTCTCTTCTCTCCCTTACTTCACGACGTAGGGCAGAAGAGCGAGGAAGCGGGCGCGCTTGATGGCGCGGGCCAGTTCACGCTGCTTCTTGGCGGAAACCGCAGTGATGCGGCTGGGGACAATCTTGCCACGCTCGGAAATGTAGCGCTGCAGCAGCTTGATGTCCTTGTAGTCAATCTTCGGCGCGCCTTCCCCCGAGAACGGGCAGGTTTTGCGGCGGCGGAAGAACGGGCGACGCGGAGCGGCCATCGTCAGTATCTCCTTTAATCGCGGTCGGAACGCTCACGGCGATTACCGCCGCGGGGACCACGCGGGCCACGTTCGGCCCGTTCGTTCTTTTGCAGAAGGACGGCCGACTGGCCTTCTTCCAGCTCTTCAACACGCACGGTCAGGGTGCGCAGGACGTCTTCGTTGAAACGCATCACGCGTTCCATTTCGATGACGGCAGCGGCCGGAGCGTCGATGTTGAACAGAACGTAATGACCCTTCCGGTTCTTGTTCATCCGGTAGGCCAGGTTGCGCAGGCCCCAGAATTCCTTCTTGGAGACAGTGCCGCCAAGGCTGGCAATGATGCCAGCCATTTCATCGGCCAGGGCTTCCACCTGAGTGGAAGAAATGTCCTGACGAGCGATGAACACGCTTTCATACAGAGGCATTAGGGTAGACCCCTTCTGGATTCTCTCAGCCCACACCCCGCGAGCGAGGTATATGCAGGCATAGCCGGACCATCCGGCAAGGGTTGTGAAGCCGCGCACTATACGGACTTTCCCGCCTGACGCAAACAGATTCGCAGCATTTCCTGCATTCTTTCGCACGATCACCGAACCGCCGATACCCACAGGGCACCGGCAGGACTTGACAGGCCGGGCGGGCTTTCGCACCCTCGCCGCCGTCGCAGTCAACCAGACAGCACTGACGAAACCCGTTTAAAGGATTATGCGTGATGGCGCGTGCGTTCGTATTCCCCGGTCAAGGCTCGCAGGCAGTCGGGATGGGCAAGGAACTGGCCGAGGCCTTTCCGGTCGCCCGACAGGTCTTTGAAGAAGTCGATTCGGCCCTGGAACAGAACCTGTCGGCCCTGATGTTCGACGGTCCGGGCGATGAGCTGACGCTGACCGAAAACGCCCAGCCAGCCCTGATGGCCGTCTCGATGGCGGTGATTCGGGTTCTGCAGGACAAGGGCCTCGATCTGGCCGCCAACTGCTCTTATGTGGCTGGCCATTCGCTGGGGGAATATTCGGCCCTGTGCGCCGCTGGCGCCCTCAGCATTGCCGACACCGCCCGCCTGCTGAAGACGCGCGGCAAGGCGATGCAGCAGGCCGTTCCGGTCGGCGAAGGGGCGATGGCAGCCCTGCTCGGACTGGATCTGGAGCAGGCTCAGGCCGTTGCCGCAGAAGCCGCTGAAGGCGACGTCTGCGAAGCGGCCAACGACAATGCTCCGGGACAGGTGGTGGTGTCCGGCTCCAGGGCCGCGGTCGAACGCGCCGTAAAGATCGCCGCAGAAAAGGGTGCCAAGCGCGCCATGCTGCTGCCGGTGTCCGCTCCCTTCCATTGCGCCCTGATGAAGCCCGCCGCCGAGGTGATGGCTGCTGCTCTGGCGGAGGTCAGCTTCCAGGCTCCGGTGGTGCCGGTGGTGGCCAACGTCATCGCCCGCGCCGAAAGCAACCCCGCCGTCCTGCGTGACCTGCTGGTGCAGCAGGTGACCGGCTCGGTCCGCTGGCGGGAAAGCGTGCTGTGGCTGAAGGATCAGGGCGTGACCTCGCTGGTCGAATGCGGCGCGGGCAAAGTCCTGTCGGGCCTTGCCAAGCGCATCGACAAGGAGGTCAGTGGTCAGGCCCTGAACACCCCGGCCGACATCGACGCCTTTCTGGCCAGCCTCGCCTGAGACCAGCCCCTGTTTTCAGGATCACCGCCGTTGCAGACGGTGATCCTGACACGACCCCCATAACTGAAAGGACATCTGACGATGTTCGATTTGACTGGTAAGACCGCCCTGATCACCGGTGCCACCGGCGGCATCGGTGGTGCCATTGCCACCGCCCTGCACGCCCGTGGCGCCACCGTCGCCCTGTCTGGCACCCGGGTGGAAAAGCTGGAAGAGCTGGCCGCCAGCCTTGGCGAGCGCGCTTTCGTCACCCCCGCCAACCTGTCGGATGCCGACAGCGTCGCCGCCCTGATTCCGGCGGCGGAACAGGCAATGGGACAGGTGGACATTCTGGTCAACAACGCCGGCCTGACCCGTGACACGCTGGCGATGCGGATGAAGGACGAAGACTGGGATGCCGTCCTGCGCGTCAACCTGACCTCGTCGTTCCAGCTCGCCCGCGCCTGCCTGAAGGGCATGATGAAGCGCCGCCATGGCCGCATCATCTCCATCACCTCGATCGTTGGCGTGACCGGCAACCCCGGCCAGTGCAACTATGCCGCCTCGAAGGCGGGCCTGATCGGCATGTCCAAGTCGCTGGCCGCCGAAGTCGCCTCACGCGGGATCACCGTCAACTGCGTTGCACCGGGCTTCATTGCCACCGCGATGACCGAAGTCCTGCCCGATGCCCAGAAAGAAAAGCTGAACGCCGGAATCCCGATGGGCCGCATGGGCTCGAGCGACGATATCGCCTCGGCTGTCGTCTATCTTTCCAGCGATGAAGCAGGCTATGTCACCGGTCAGACCCTGCACGTCAACGGCGGCATGGCGATGATCTAAGCGGAAAACCGCGAGCCTTATGCCCTGATTTAAAACGATAAAATGACAGTTTTGTGTAAAAAGTGCGCAAAACTTCACAGCTTGCGACAGACCCCTGTGGTCAAAGCAATTCAATCGTGGTAGATACGGGCGCCAATTTTGCTTGACCTGGGACGCAGTAAGGTTCAAATCGGGCCGACAAACAACGACCTGACACAATACCTGTCACGGGCTATCAGGCTAGCCCCCTATTAACTTTGGAACTGAGGATATCAACATGAGCGACGTCGCCGATCGCGTTAAGAAGATCGTGATTGAGCACCTGGGCGTGGAAGAAGCCAAGGTTGCCGAAAACTCCTCCTTCATCGACGACCTGGGCGCCGACAGCCTGGACACCGTCGAGCTGGTGATGGCTTTCGAAGAAGAATTCGGCGTCGAAATCCCCGACGATGCGGCGGAAAAGATCCTGACCGTTCAGGACGCCATCAGCTTCATCGAAGCGGCGAACGCCGGCTGAGTCTGAGGCAGGTGCCGCCTCCCGCGCCTGTGCCCCGGTTCATCCGGGCACCGGTAACGGTGAGAGTGGCACCTTTCTCATGCCATGGACATGTCCGCTGGCATTCACCCTACATCGATTGACAGACCGTTCGCGTGTCCTGCTCTTGCGCTTTTCCTGATAAAAGCGAACGGGTGAGACGCGCCGTTCGTTCATCGGAAACATTGGCATCGCCATGGCACATCGCCTACAGTGACACCATGGTTCCGGCGAACTGGCTGCCCGGGCCGGGCGAAGGCCGACAAGCGGCTCTGTCCTTTTACTCTGACTCGATAACAGTTTCGGGAAGCATAACATGAGGCGTGTGGTCGTCACTGGCGTTGGGGCTCTGACCCCGCTTGGAATGGGCGTCCAGGGTACCTGGAAGCAGCTCCTTGATGGCGTTTCGGGCATCCGCGCCATTGACCGCTTTGAAACCGAAGACCTGCCGGCACGCATCGCCGGGCAGATTCCGGTGGAAGAGGGTCATCCCTACCGTTTCGACGTTGATTCCTTGGTCCCGGCCAAGGATCGCCGCCGCATGGACGATTTCATCGTCTATGGTCTGGCCGCCGCGATCGAGGCCATCGAGGACTCCGGCTGGAAGCCGACCGACGAAGACGATCTTGAGCGTACCGGTGTGATCATCGGCTCGGGGATCGGCGGTCTGCCCAACATTGCCCAGGCCGAACGCACCATGACCGCTGGTGGCCCGCGCAAGATCAGCCCGTTTTTCATTCCCAGCTCGCTGATCAACCTGGTCTCGGGCCATGTGTCGATCCGCTATGGCTTCAAGGGTCCGAACCACGCCGTGGTGACCGCCTGCTCCACCGGGGCCCATGCCATCGGTGACGCCAGCCGGATCATCAAGTACGGCGACGCCGACGTGATGGTTGCCGGTGGCGCCGAAGCCGCCGTCTGCCGTCTGGGGCTGGCTGGTTTTGCCGCCGCCCGCGCGCTGTCCACTGGCTATAACGACGAACCGACCCGTGGGTCGCGTCCGTGGGACAAGGGCCGTGACGGCTTTGTGATGGGCGAAGGCGCCGGTGTGGTGGTGCTGGAAGAATACGAGCACGCCAAGGCTCGTGGTGCCAAGATTTATGCCGAAGTGCTCGGCTATGGCATGTCCGGTGATGCCTATCACATCACCGCTCCGGCCGAAGACGGCAACGGTGGCTTCCGTGCCATGCGCAACGCCCTGAAGGACGCCAAACTGCCGGTTGAAGCGATTGACTACGTCAATGCGCACGGAACCTCGACCCCGCTGGGCGATGAAATCGAACTCGGTGCGGTCAAGCGCCTGTTCGGCGATCATGCCTACAAGCTGTCGATGTCTTCGACCAAGTCGTCGATCGGTCACCTGCTGGGTGCCGCAGGCGCTGTCGAAGCGATCTTCTCGGTTCTGGCACTGGGGAACGGTATCGTTCCGCCGACCCTGAATCTGGAAAATCCGTCCGACAACTGCGACATTGATCTGGTCCCGCTGAAAGCCAAGGAACGGCAGGTGTCTTACGCCCTGTCGAACTCGTTCGGCTTTGGCGGCACCAATGCCTCGCTGGTGTTCGGTAAGGTGTAAGTCTGGTTCGCACCAGATCAGACAACAAGGCCTCCTGTTCCGTCGCTTGTGCGGGCAGGAGGTTTTTGTTTATGGAGAAGAAAGACCATGCTGCTCAAACGCCTGCTGACGGGCCTCATCTCATTGCTGTTGACGATAAGCCTGGGCCTGGGAGCGGCATGGATCTGGGCCAAAGAGCGCTATCAGGCCCCGGTCAGCGCCACACAGGTCAGAGTTGAGATCCCGCGTGGCGCTGGCCTGAACCGGATCAGCCAGATCCTGTCTCAACGGGGCGTTCTGCCCAGCCAGATTGATGGTTATGTCTTTCTGATGATGGTCACCGCTGCCAGGCAGGGAGCATCCCTGCAAGCCGGGGAATATGACATTCCCGCAGGCAGCAGCATGGCGGAGATCACCGACATTTTACGTACCGGCAGGAACCGGGTACACTATCCGCTGACGGTGCCCGAGGGCCTGACGTCACCGGAAGTCCTGCGTCTGATCTCGTCCATGCCGGAACTGGATGGCGCCTTGTCCCTCAAGCCAGCCACAGGAACCCTCCTGCCGGAAACCTATGCCTTCCTGCGCGGTGACCAGCGGGACGACGCCGTGCGCCGGATGCAGGCCGCGATGGACAAGGCAGTCAGTGACCTGTGGGCGCAAAGAGCCCCTGACTTGCCGCTCAAAAACAAGGAGCAGGCCATCATTCTGGCATCAGTCGTTGAAAAGGAAACCGGACTACCTGCCGAACGGCCCCGTGTGGCAGCAGTCTTCATCAACCGTCTGCGTCTTGGCATGCCGTTACAGTCTGACCCGACGGTCATTTATGGCCTGGCTCCGGAAACCGGGACACTGGGCCGGCCCCTGTTGCGCTCTGACCTCGAGACGGATCATCCGTGGAACACCTATACCCGTTCCAGTCTGCCAGCGTCGCCGATTGCCAACCCCGGCCTTGCCAGTCTGACCGCCGTTCTTCACCCGGCCAGCACAAAAGACCTGTATTTTGTTGCTGACGGAACCGGCGGCCACGCCTTTGCCAGCACTCTGGCAGAGCACAACAAAAATGTCGCCGCATGGAAAAAGCTGCAGCGATAACGGCATCACCCCCGCGTCACCATCCCCAGCACCCCGGCCACCGCAACTCCGGCAGTGGCAATCGCCTCGGCCTGCTCCGGCGACAGGGCCACGCCCAGCACCGACAGCAGGCCAATCAGGCCGACCCACGTGGACCGCTCCTTCAGGCGGGCGATCAGGTAATCTTTCAACAAAGCCTTGTTCATGTGTTTCACCCTTCCTTGATCATGGTGGCAATACGCTTCGCGCGGTCGCCCACCTGCTGCGCCCACTTGCTGGCCAAAGCCTGCGTCGCCGCCTCATCCCACTGCCCGGCCTGCAAGGCGGCCAGCATGCGGGCAAAGCCCTTCAGGCGCGGCACCCCGAGGTTAAAGGCCATGTTGGCGAGCGCCCGTTGCCGGACTTCGGACAGCCCCCGCCACCACGGTAAGGCCTTGTCCAGCTCGGCCATCACGCGAGCAATGTCGTTGCCCAGCAGATAGGCGGATTCATCCACCGACAGGCCAACATCATCCAGATTGCGACCAACGCCGATGGTCAGCTTGCCCGCCGTGCAGTGGTAGGGCTTCAGCCGCTCGCTCTCATCGCGCACCAATTCCTGTTTCAACAGGTCCAGATTCATCACGCTTCCTCTTTCAAATCGGGCGTCAGCCGCGACAACCGCCGCCACCGCCATGCCAGAAACACCAACCCGGCCAGCAGACTGACCAGCGTCAACCAGGCATTGATTTCATCAAGCCCCGGTGCCCACACCGGAGCCGAAACCGCCGTTGCCACGGCGGCCCCATCCAAACCTTTCGCGCTCACGATCCCCTCCTTTATCCTTCGCGCTCCGCACGGGGGCGATAGGCTCCCCCTTCATCGGCCAGCACGGCCAGATAGTCGGCCTGCCAGCGTGATACCTTCGCCTCAAGGGCGGCCTGTGCTTCGGCCTCGCCCAAGGCTTCGACTGCGTGGGCCAGCCAGCCATCGGGATCCATCACCACATGGGCCAATACGGCCCGTTGCGCGTCGGTCATTGTCACCATGTTGCCCCTCCGATTTCGATCAGACGCCCTTGAAAACGGCTCTGGTAATTGATCCCACCGACCACCGACACCACAGCGGTGCCGTTGAAAACAGCTATCTGCACAAAAGCGGTATCACCCACATCCATATCAGCTTCGACGGACAGGCCGGTGCTGTACCGCCCGTCAGATGTCAGCCCGGCATAGGGGTTGAACTCAATCTGATAGCTGCGGTTGCTGGTGGTGATCTGTAGCAGCCCAACGGTGTGAGCACTGGTAACGCCCCCCAGCCGCACCGCTGCCGACAGCCAGTAACGCCCTGTGGCCGGGGCGGTGAAGATGCCGGTCGAGGTGTTGTAATGGCCGCCGGGGTTATGGTTGACCGTCTCCGGGATCACCGTATAGGCAGCCCCCGCCCCAGTTACACCACTTACCGTGGTGTTGACCCGTACAGAAAACGCTGGAGTACCGCTGACCACCGGCTGTTCAATGGCGATATCGGCAACCTCGATATCCCCCAGCGAGGTTGTCGCCCCCAGCGAAATGAATGGCCCCGACACCACCGACGGTGTGAAATAGAACTCGAACCGCTTGAAATCATTGCCGAGGGTAAACGAGCTGGTATTGAGGATCGACCCGTTGGAGCCATAGCCCGCCACCAGCACATCCCCGCCAGAGGCATAGGTGGTGCGGGCCAGCAGGCTCATTTTGTACTGCCGCCCGGCGGTCAGCAGCTTGTCGGTTTCGGTTCCCTGCCAGTACAGACGGGCCGGGGCAGACGACGACCAGCCCGCAGGCAGCACCCAGCGTGTGCCCCGCACGCGCAAGGCAAAGTTGGCGTCAATCGCCGTGTGCACGGCGCGCGTATCGGTGGCGGGCATGACCAACCGCCCGTTGGTTACCTGCTGCCGGGAAGTCGTCCTGAAGTTGGCCCACAGCTCGCCAAAGCACCGGCCACTTTCGCCGAGGTGAAGGGTCAGGGAGGACACGCCATTAATCGCAGGCCTGACGCTATCGACCACCGCCCCGGAATTGTCTGTCCACAGGCCAGCCCCCCAGTTGGCACCGCCCTGCCAGCGGTCATCGATGACCACCGAAAACGTACGGTCCCGATTGACGCGGTACTGAGCGACCGAGGCGTTGTTGCCGCCCTCGATGCGGTTATCCCGCACGACAATGGTGTACGGCCCCTGCGCAATGTTCGCCCCAAACCACGCCGGAGCGTCGATATCGGTCAGGTCGATGGTGACGGCGTGGTAATCGCACTCAAGATAGTTGTCGATAATCGACACATGCCGACTGCATGATTTGATGTAGGTGGTGCCGGTCCCCGTATTCCCGATGATTTCGTTGCCCCGGATGATTGTCTGCGAACCAAACGTCTGGGCGCTGCGCTCATAAATCCCGTACAGGCGCGATCCCCGGATGGAATTGTTTTCGACCAGACCATTATCGCAGCCCGCCAGCAGAATGCCGGTGCCGATGCCATCGAAATGGCAATTGGTGATGGCAAACTTGAACAGCTTGGACGCATCAATGCCGATTCCGCTGGCCGCCCTGTGCGAGCGGAATTCAACGTGGTGGCACCACCACCGTTGCTTATAGGCACCCCCGCCGCCAGAGTCCGAGATCAGCGCGGTACGGTCGCCGATCTTCACCCCGTATTCGGACTGAATGCGCAGCCATGCCAATTCACCCAACTCGGTGAAGGTCGCGCCGCTGGAATAGGTCAGCGCCGGGAAATCCCCGGCACAAACCAGAGAAGTGAGGCTCATCCCTGCACCCAGCACCCGCGAGACAACCACCTGCGAACCGGATGTCGCGGGAGCAAACGGCAGAACGACCGGCTCCGACAGCATGTAAATGCCTGCCGGAATGAAAATTGTTCCCCCATAGGTGGCGCTACAGGCTTTTTGTATCGCCGCATGCTGATCTGTGCCATAGGTCGTTTCAGCATTGCTTACGCTGGTTCCGGCAGCCGATGCCAGCGAAACCATCATCTCCGAGCTACAGGCGGTGATGGTGCTGTACAGCGGCGCTCCATTGGCACCGGCTCCATTAACCACCACCAGCTTGCCCACATCATCAGCGCTGAACACCGGATCCTTGGCCGTCAAAACCGCACTGCCTGCGATCATTGTCGCCGTTGACAGTTGCACGCCGTCCGGAATGGCCCCCCACCAGCCAACAGAAACCCCAACGATCCCTCCGGCAGCGGTCGAGGCTGCCTCGGCGGCACTCCCTGCCGTCGCTGCCGAGGCTGCTGCCGCTGCCGCAGACAGGGCTGCTGCGTCCCGTGTACCCAACAGCTCGTCCAGCAACTCCTCGGGCGTACTGTCGAGGCCAACCGGAACTTTCACCGCCCGCGCCAGCCCTTCCCGCATTTGCTGGTCAACCATCGTCAGCCGGTCCAGTTCGGCTTCGATCACTTCGGCATAAAAGGCACTGCCAGTACTCAAGGCGACTTCCTGCAACAGGTCGACCTGCCGGGCCAGCGTCACCGTCACGCCCGTCGCCGGGGCCGAGGCAAACGTCACGGTCCCGCCGTTGGCATTGCCATAGCCGGTGACGGTATAAGTGCCCTCGTCCGGGGTGCTCTCTGTGCCATCGGCAGAGGTGATGGTGATCACCAGCGCACCCAGTGGAATCTTGAATGCGAAGTCAAACGACTTCGTTGCCCCGTTTCCCTGATAGGAAACGGTGCTGGTGGTGGTCAGAACTGTCATGGGAGTGCCTCCTGAGCCATCTGCTGGCCCATCGCCGTGATATCTTTGCCCGCATCGACCAGCCCAGCCCCGCCAGAGCCAAAGGCCCCGGCGGGGGCGGCGATCTGCTGGGACTGGGCGGGGGCAAAGCCGGGGCTGTTCGGTACACGGTTCGGTAAACGGATTGCCATGTCTTTTTTTTCCTTAATCAAGGACGCCAAGTATTCATGCTCGATTGGACTTGCGAGTTAAACCGCGCTCTTGTCCCGGATAGCTTTGATCCCAAGTCAGTCTTTGGAGATTCAGGCATCGCCGCCCATGCAGACCCAACCTTTCCGGCCCCGGACAGCAGGGTTCCCACGGCACCCCACAGGCCGGACGATTTTGCGTTCTTGGCGGCGGCGCTGTACATCGACGCCTGATTCTCAAGGTCGTTGGCCTGTTGCAGATAGTTGTTCTGGTTTCGTATCCAGCTATCCCGCAGGTTCAGCGCGTTGGTTTCCCCGATCATCACCTGATCGGCGCTGGCGTCCGCCGCAGATCCCATCCCGACATCCACGCCAGACGCCCCCATCCCTGCCCGCAGTTCGCCAAGTTGCTGGCTGTTGGCGATGCGCTGGCGCTGTTCCTCGGCCTTGCCAGCGGTAACAACATCGGCAGCATTCTGGCGGGCAATGTTGGCGTTGTTGGTCGCCATGGCCGCCTGATAGTTGGCCTGTGCGGCCTGCTGGTTACCCTGCTTGATGCTGCCAGCCGCAGAGACGGCCGTCCCGGCCCCCATCGCCCCAAGAGCAAGGGCCTCTCCAATTCCCAATCCCATTACACCCTCCGTTCAAAAGGCAGAAACGGCACACCGTTGATCTCCAGCGGCGGCCCATACTGAAACCCCATCCAGCCGATCCAGCGCACCGCCCCGGCATAGCGGGCATCGACGACCCCGCGCAGGATGGGAAACTGCTGGTGCATGGCCGGTATCTCGGTCTTGGCGTAGCGCAGCAGGGCGCTGCGGTAGCGTTCGATCGACCGGGTAGACAGCAGCCACGGCCCGCCCACGTCCGGCTCACCGGCCACCCCCCCCAGCCCCCACACCGCCAGCACCCGTTCGCCCCGGCGAGTGTCGATCACCCCGGCTTTCACCCACAGCGATGCCGCCGCACTGGCACGAATGCCGGGCAGCGGGTCGGGATAGCCCAGCGCCGCCACTTCGGCCCGGTCACCGGCACGCAGACGACGGGCCAGATCGCGCAGGTGGTGATCCTGCGCGGCAACAATCCTGATTGGCCGCATGGCCTTATCCTCCGATGGTGATATCCGGGGCGATCGCCAGCACCGTCAGCGGCACCGGCCCGGCGGGCTTCAGCACGATCCGGCCCGTCTTGCTCCAGGTGGGCGGGATCATCAGCGACACGTCGCCGGTGAACAGGTCCGGCGGGGCGTCATAGACCGACGGTGCGGCCTTGGTCAGCGTCAGGTGGTCGTCATCGGGACCGGCGTAGAACTCGCGCGACTGTTCCAGCCGGATGGTCGCCCCGGTCAGGCTCTTCTTGCGGCCCTGCACACTGCCCAGCCCCTGCACCGCGCCCAGATCGATATCCAGCGTTTCAATCACGCTGTCGGCGTCATAGCGCAGCCCGACCACCACCTGCGAGAACCCTCGTGGCAGGCTAATCGCCCCGCCGCTGACCACCGCATCATCCAGCACCGTGCCATCGGCCATGATCCCGACCGTCGCCCCTTCCAGATGATCCAGCCCGCTGACACTGCTGATCGCACTGCCGGTGTAGGTCAAATGACTGTCGAGGAATACCGCATCGCCGATGGTGTCCAGCCGACGGCGGGCCAGCCGCTCGATGAACCGCCGCTCCACGCCATCCACCGTCCGCCGCACCACCGCATACAGCTCGTGGCGGTCCTCGCCTTCAATCACCGCCACCCGCTCGAAAGACCCGTTGGGGGTGGTGTGCAGCGCCCATGCCTGCAATTCCTGTTCGTTGAAATAGGTCAGGCTCAACAGCGCCCCATCGCTGCGCACCAGCCAGAAAGTGGAATCCGGCACCTGCGCATAGGCCCATGAAACAATGCTGTATCCATCCAGCAGGTGGCGAGCCATCACGCTCAGGTCATTGCCCTTGAAGCCATCGACGCTGTACTCATAGCCCAGATCGCGCACCGCACTGCCCAGTCCCTGAATGAACAGCGCCCGATTTCCCGACACCAGCGGCGGCAAATCACCACCACCCCAGTACGATTGCGGCCTAACGGTGACACTGGTTGGGGTCAGGGCAGAGCCGGTGTTGCCGCCAGTGCAGACGTTCTCGCTGCCTGCGGTCAGAATGATCAGGTCATTGACCGACACCAACCCGCGCACGGCGTTGATCTCGCCCGAGCCGATGGCAAAGGTGATGGCGTCGTCGTCCTTGGTCGGGGTGGCAACGGAAAAATTCTCGAAAAAGCCGGTACGCGACATCCACACCCCGTTCGGAGTGTTGTCGGTGGCGGCAAAGCACAGCCGCTGCTGGTGCATGGTGACCAGCGCCGGATAATCGCCTGCCGCCGCAAACGGGTTGCGGGCATCGGGCGGGCCGTCGGAAATGTCCGGGGTCAGGTTGTCATCGGTAAACTCACCTTCGGCGGCCAGCCCGACATAGCCATACATGCCGTTCTGTTCCTTATAGATCCGGTAATAGGCCACCGTGTCACCACTGGCCGGGCCGGTCAGTTTTATCTTGGTCCCCACCGGCCAGTCATCAGACGTCGGCCCCAGGATCGATACCGGATCAGACGGCAGGCTTTCTTCGCCGGTTTCCTCGGAAATGGCGGTGATCTTGTAGGTGATCGTTTCAGTGTAGGTGTGTGTGGAACCGGACAGCGACGCTGACCAGGCGGTGGTTGAGCCGCTCAGTTGATAGGCCCAGATCGACCATTGCTCATACCCTGCCGTACCAATGGATGGCAAAATACCCAATACGGTGCCAGTGGCGGTGATCCGGTCCTCAGACACCGCAGTGATGAAGATTTCACTGTCCCCCTTGTATTTGACAATCCGCCCAACATCGGCGGCTTCCCATCCGGCCACCGGCACACCATAACTGCCATTGGTCACCATGGTGATCACCCCGCCCGCCGCGCTGGGGGTCATGCCGGTCGTGGTGTTCGGCTGCCGCACCTTGGTCAGCCGCCATGCGGTGCTTCCAGTGGTCGGCAACTCGAACTTCGGCACAAAATCAAGTTCGTCAAAGCTCCATTCGTCCCAGGCGGTGCGCGACAGCTTTTGCGGCGGATGGTCCGGGTGAGCCAGATACATCACGTCGCCGGACTGCACTCGCCCCATCACTGCGGCTTCGGCGGCGGTGTAGGGAGTGGTGACCACCAGCACCGCGTCTGTGTCGTCGGTGATCAGCGCCCCCTGATACCAGATGCGCATGGTGTAATTGCCGAATTCGAGGATCGCCACCTGATCGGCGCTGGTGTTGAAGCGGAACGGGATCAGCGTCGGCACCACGTCTTCATCGGCCACCGTCCCCAGAAAGCGGAACCCTGCCCGATTGGACACCCCACCGGTACGATGGACCAGAAAGTTGCGACAGCGCCGCAACCCGATGGCGTATTTGCTGATATCGACCCGGCCATACATCGCGGGCGACAGCTCGCCCCCGGCAAAGCTGGGAATGAACATCCGTTGGGTCATGGGTGTGATCCTTGAAGTCAGGGGCGGAGCCTGCGCCCGGCGCCTGAGGGCATTCTAATAAAGGCTCTGGTATCCAAGGCGCGCTTCCAGCCAACTCGCCTGGCTGAGGTCGTCGGCACTGCCTTCGTTGGCATCCAGCATGCGGGCCTTGGCGATGGCGTTCTGGTACATGGTGGTTGCCACCTGCATCAGCCCGCGATCCTGCGTCAGCGGAATGGACAATTCAGTGGCCAGCTTCCACGTCATCGCCTCAATGAACAGCGGATCACACAGGGTCAGGTCGGTGATGCGGGTGGTATAAACCAGCGTGGCGGTGGCCTGATCGGTATAGATCACCCGCTCGCCACTGCTGTTCAGCGCCACCTCATAGGGGATGGCAACGACAGTGCTTGCCGGATTGTGAATCCGCCGCGCCAGCAGGCAATCAGACGGCCAGCCATAGATGTAAGCCCACGGAATGGCCGCATCGCCGTCCGTCCCGCCGCTGGACAACACCGCCAGTGCCCGGCGGCGGGTGGCAAAGTTCCACGGGTGGTCGCGCAAGGTGGCATCGCGGGACAGCTCATAAAAGGCACTGCACAGGATGGCCTCTTTCGAGCCTTCGGACAGCGAGGCAATCGGCTGCCCCCCCAGGCGTGTCAGGGCCAGCGAGCAGACAGAAACCGGAGAGACAGCCATCGCCTTAGCCCTCCGTCTTGCGGGAAACTGCGGGCTTGGTCAAAGCCGGTTTACTGGCGGCCTCCAGCGGCAACAGGGCCTTGCCCGGTGCGCCACTGAATTCGATCACCTCGCCGATTTCGCGCAAGACACCATCAAGGAAACAGGGCTGGATCACTTTGTAACGCGGCATTCAGCATCTCCAAAAGCAAAAGCCCCCGCCGGATGGCAGGGGCTGGAACGTGCATCAGGGTCGGGATCAGATCCCGTCGGAATAGGCCTTCCACTTCGGCGGATTGAGGGTCAGGAAGGCGTTGATCTTGCCAGCGGTAAAGGCCGCCGTTCCGGTGGTCTGCAACAGGCCGAGATAGCGTTCATAGGTGCCCTGCGGCAGGGCCACCACCGCCACCATCGTTCCGGCACTCAACGCCGACAGGGCGATGGCCCCGGTGGTGTAATGGACGCTGGCCGAACCATCGGTGGCAATGCTGGCGGTGCTGTCGCTGGCAAGGGTGAAGTTGGCGGTGGCCGACCCGCCGGAGGTGGCGGTGGTGCTGACCTGAATCACCAGATACAGCGGCTCGCCGTGGCCGATATCCAGCCCGGTGGCCTTCAGGTCGATCACATCACCAAGGGTGTAAGTGCCCGCCGCGCCGGTATTCAGCGCGGTGGCAGAGGCAAACTGGGTTCGGGTGTCGATGATCATTGTGGAATGTCCTTCGTGAAGGCCATTCCCCCGCAAGCGGGGAAATGGCAGGTCTGGTAGTTGATGAGAGCATTTTCCGTTCTCTCTGGATCACTTCAAATGCTCTAATATATTGTATTTTAAGCAAATACGTCGTCGCAGATGGACCCATCTGCTCGGGATTTGCTCCAGGGGTTACGAAACGGCGGCTTCGGTGTTCAGCAACACGTCACAGCGACGCACCGGGATGTCGTCAAAGGTCATCACCCGCTTGCCCGCGACGGTTTCCCAGCTCAGGTTGTTGGCGATCTTTTCGGTGATCCCCAGCCGCAGCTTTTCGCGGATGGTGCGGTTGACGTACCAGCAGGCGCGGCCCTTGCCCAACGCCGGAATACGCTCCGAGGCCATCACCATCGAGGTGATCAGGTTCTTGGTATTCGCCACCGTACCCAGGTCACTGACGTCGATGTTGGCGATACGCACCACATAGCGCCAGTCGCGCACCGACAACCCGGCATCCCAACGGTAATGCGACCGATAGGCCTGCATCCGGCCACCATTGCCATCGACATCCTCGACGGTCACTTCGCCCAGATCCTTGGTCTGCAACCCGGCCTTGCTGCCCTTCGGCGTGATGCCATGGACCGAGTCCGGCCCCCACACCACCAGCCAGATCGAGGCATTGTCGCTGCCCGCCCCACCGTGGGAGACGATGTTGTCGGCGTTCTCGGCGCTCAGGCTGTTATAGCGCGGGGCCAGCCCGGTGAAGGCCGCCGGGGTGGTGGTTTCATTGCCATAGAACAGCGCCGTCGCCATCGCCTGGCTCATGCCCTCAATGTGGGCGCGGTCTTCCGACAGGCGGAAGGCGGCGGTGTTGCCGTTCAGGTCGGCCAGCGCCTTGTCGATTTCGGCATAGGCTTCCAGCATCCCGCAGGTATCGGTGATCTGCACCCGTTCCGACTTGGCGGGCTGCACGCCGCCGTACAGCTTGCGCCAGGTCGGCACCGGCAGGCCCGAGCGGATGGTGGTGCGGTGACCGGTCGGCAGGTTGCCTTCGATCCACGTCATGTCGTCGAGGATCTCGTTCGACTGCGACAGGATTTCCACCACGCTGGCAATGCTGCCGCTGGGGTCGGTGGCCTTGGCCAGATCATTCAGGGTCGGATTGGTGTTGGAAAGAGTGCTCATGGAATTTGGTCCTCAGATTTGATGTGAAGGTGTGGTGTGAAGGTGTGTTGGTTTGGTCGGTGCCCCGGTATCAGTCCTTGAACATGGTCGGATACAGCGCCCGCAGCGGGTCAGGGGCCACACCATGGCCCGGCCCGCGGCGGCCATCTTCGGCAATGGCCTTGCCCATGCGGTAAAAGGCACGGATCACCTCCGGGTGGTTGCCAAGGCCGGTCTCGTTCAGCACGCCAAGCAATTCGGGCGAGCCATAGGTATCCAGTGCCTGCCGGGCCAGCCCGAGGACCTGCGCCTGGCGGACACCGCCGATTTCCGGGTCATTCCCGACCTGCTGCGCCCATCCGGCGATGGTCTGCTGCACCTGCTGCTGCTGGGCCTGCAGGGTCTGCAAATGCAGATCGAGCAGTTTTTGGCCCCCTTCCGTTGACAGCTTGTGTTCGCCCAGCAGCGCCTTGAAGGCGTCCATGGTCGCCGGATCGGCGTTGGCTCCTTCGGGGAGGGCAAGGGTCGAGTAGTCTGCCGCAGCCCCGGCCTCGGCGGGCTGTTGCGGAGACTGGCCATTGGAGACCAGAGTCCCGGCGGACGCAGATGCAGCCCCCAACAGGCTGGTGGCCACAGTCTCAGCCGCCGCAGGCGCAGCAACAGGGGCCGCCGCCGGAGCCTCCGGGGCGGTGGGGATGGTGTCGGTCATGGTCGGGATTACTCCGTTTACTCGGGATTTGCGGGAGAACTGAACACCAGCCCGGCCAGATACTCCGGCGCGGTCTGGCTGATGCGGGCAATCAGGCCCAGACCGGCGTTGCGATGGCCCTCGCGGAAGGCCATCGTCAGCGGGTCAGCCTGAAAGGTGGTCGCCAGCGGTGCCGCCTGCGCAATCAGCGAAGCCAGCAAACGACGCCCCTCGGGCAGCGCCAGCACCGCCCGCAGGTCGGCGGCGTCACGGTCGGCGGCTTCGCTGGCCTTGTCCTTGCGGCGCTGTTCCTGCTCGGGGGCATCAATGGCAAAGGGAAGCTCCCGCATCACATCGCCCCCCCGGTCAGCGCCATCAGATCGGTCAGGGCGTTCTGCCCGCTGGTGTCGGTCTGCGACAGGGTCTGAGCGCCCTGCGCCGCCTGTTGCATCATCGCCATCTGCTGTTGCGCCTGCGCCTGCTGGGCCTGCGCCTGTTCACGCTGCTGACGCATCTGACCCACCTCGTCATCGGAGCGGATCAGCCGTGGCGGCGCACCGATCGCTTCGGCCACTTCATCCACCGCCTGATCGCGGTCCAGCTTGTCGAGCACCGACGGGTCCATCTGCGCCAACTGGCCGACAAAGCCCACCATCCGCTCGATGCCGTTGATCGCCACCGCCCGCTGGGCCTGCGCCAGCATCGAAATGTACTCGACGCGGATATCCTGCCCGCCCAGCGTCTCGGGGATCTCTGGCAGGATGCCGGCCCGCTGGGCAATGGCAAAGGTGCGATCAATCAGCGGGTCCAGTAGTTCGTGGTGCAGCCGTTCCAGCACCGGCCCCAGCATCACCAGCTTTTCTTCCTTGCGGGCGTCCACCTCGGTGGCGGTGATGCCCGAGCGGTCCAGATCGGTGATCATCCGCCACAGATCGGCATGGAACGAGGCCCGGATGCGCTGGCGGACCACCTCCATGTCCTGCTGCAATTCCATCACCCGCGGCTGCACCTGATACAGCGGCGTTGCCATCGCCGCCGAGGTACCGCCGCTGGTCGGATCGAAATAGGTGATGCCATTCGGCAGGGCATTGACCACCGCGTTACGCTGGGTGCTGGTCGGCACATTCAGCGGCGGGTTGACCATCTTTTGAATGGCCTTGGCCTTTTCGCGTTCCTGCATCTGCAACTGTTCAACATCGCCCAGCGCGTCCATCGCCGGAGAGGTGCCGTAAATATCCGCTCCGGCAATGTTCCAGCGCGGGCAGAGGGCGGGAAACTCCTGAAAGCCCGACAGCCGCAACAGCCGGTCAGGCGGGCCACCGACTTCCAGCCACAGCGAACGAAACCGGGCATGACGGGCCAGCTTGCTCTCCGGGCGATAGTCAGGATTCGGCTCGATGGCCTGCATCACGTCCACCCAGCCATCGCGCAGGCCGCGCTCCCATTGCTGGCGCACCGCCGACGATACCACCGACCAGTCATACTGCCCCGGCGCGGTTTCAACGAACTCCTGCACCACCTGTTCAACGGTCATCGCGTGGTCACGGTACAGGGCATGCACCCGCCCGTGCTTGTCGGGGGCAACGCAATACTGCCCGGCGGTCAGGGTTTCGCAGGAAATGACCGTGTCATAGTCCTCGTAGACCAGCATCGCCGCCGTGCCAAAGGCGGCCAGCTCTTCATAGACCGAGAACAGGGCGTTGTAGGTGTTGGAACGGTTGAAGATTTCCCGCATCAGCCGTTCCACGTCCGCCAGCCAGCGGCGGGCGTCGCCGTCTTCGATCAGGCCGGGCCGCTGGGTGGACAGGCGAAACCACGGGCGGGCGGGCGAGGTCACCCCGCCCATAAGCCCGGAGGCCAGATCGCGCAGCGCCAGCGTGGCAGTGTTGTCGATCACCTTGCGGTTCCGGCGGCTGCCCTTGTTGCGGTCACTGATCAGGAACCGCCCCCGGCGCGGCAACACCACGTCCGACACCTGCCGCCAGTGATCGACCCAGCTTTCGCGCTCGGACTTCAGGGCGGCGTGGCGCTGCAACACCTGCTGGCGAATGCGAGTGGCCTCGGCGGGGGAGACTGTCAGGTTTTGCGGCGCCCGAGGGGCTGCCTCCTTGCCATAGGGCCGGTCAGGCCGGTCGGCAGGTGGCCCCCCTTTTTGTTTGGCGGGTGGACCATCGCCCGGCCCACCCTGTGTCATCAACGTTGCCATCGTGCCTGTTCCTTACTGGCCCAACAGGGTCTTGCCGCCGGTGGTGGTGGCTCCACTGGCCCCGCTGCCACTGGTCAGAACGGTGGTGTTGGTGCCTGCCGCGCTATAGCGTTTGCGTGACGCGGCATAGGCGTCCTGCACGGCGGAATCGGCCATGCTTGCGGCCTTGGTCGGGGTGATCGTTGCCACCGTCGGCGTTGCGCTGCCGCCGCCGCCTAACATTCCCATCTTACTGTCCTCCAAAGGGGTCGTAGTCCGCCCCGACCGCAAAGGCCGGGGCCGAAGCTCGCACGTTGTCTTTCAGGGTGGATATCAGCGCCAGCGCCACCGCATCGCCGCGGTCAGGCGAGCGGCCCAGCCGGGCAATAATGTCGTCCTTGCTTTCAATCTGGATGCCGCCAGTCCCCAGCGTCCATTTCGGCGCGCACAGATCGGCCCGCAGGCGCGGGTCTTTCGGCAGGGCCAGCGGTTGCGGGCTTAACGGGTCGAGCGCCTCGCGCAGCCGCCACCACACTTCGGCGCGGCGGTTGACAAAGCGCAACCCGCCCTCGCGGCTGGTGCCATGGGACTTTGACGCCCCGTTGATGCCCAGCGTCTGCACCCCGTTCGACAGCAGGAAGTCGAACGGGCTGGCTCCCCAGCCCACCACGTCGATGTGGACCGGGGCGGCATCGCGCCGCACCGCCAGCACCTGCGCCGCCACACTGGGACCATCGGGCGAAGCACTGCCCGGATGGGTCACCAGTTCGTCAAACCATGCCCCGTGACGGCGGACAATCACCGTTTCGTCCCGCCCGCCCCGCGCCACGTCAACGCCCATGCTGTCCATCGGCCCCTTGCCGGACACATCACGCGGCTGCCAACGATCCTGTGCCGCGATCACCCACGCCGAGGGGATCACCTGATAGGCGTCATCCTCCAGCCCGGCGGTAAAGTCGCCGTGCAGCATCTGCGAGCGCAGCGGCTCGGGCAGGGATTGCAGCGTTGCCATGTAGCCGGTTCCCATCAGATAGGGGTTGTCGGTGATGCGCGACGGAATGAAGGTGCGCGACTGCGGCCTGATCCGTTCGCCGTTGTGGCTGAATGGCTCAGGGCTGGTCAGTTCCACGTCGCGCCCGTCCAGACTGGCGAACCAGCGCACCTCACCGGCCTGCGCCGGGTTGGGGTGGGTGCGGTCCAGCCACGGGGCAAAAAAGGCGATGATCCATTGCCCGTCGGCATTGGTCGGCGGGTTGAAGGTCATCAGTGTCTGGCAGTGCTGACCGGGAGTGGTGGTGCGTACCCAGCCCATCAGAAAGCGCACCTGCTGTTCCAGAAAGTTGGTCGCCTCGTCGATCACCAACAGGTCTTTCGGGCGACCCTGATAGCGGGTTTCATCACCCGCATTGGGGGCTGATCCGAACTCGATCCGCTTGCCCTCGCCCAGCCGCCAGATTTTCTCCGAACCGTTATAGCCGTCACGGCCCTGCCGCAGCTCGGCAAGACGTTCAATGATCCCGTGCAACTGGGTCGCCTCGCGACGAAAAATGGCGCTGACGGTGTGTTTCGTCAGCGCCATCCCCAAAGCCAGATCGGTTTTCCCGCCGCCAGCAGACCCGCCGTAACCAATCACATCGGCCCGGCTGTCATAGGCCACCGCCTGCGGCCCCGGCAGCGGCATCCACACCTTGCCCACCGTCAGCAGGCTATCCAGTTCAGCCAACTCGGCGGACGTCAGGTGGGCGAGCAGGTGTTTGACACTGTCGCTCTTCATCTTGGAGTCTCGTTTTCACCACATCGGGACAACAAAAAACCCGCCATGATGATGACCTCATCAGTGGCGGGCGTCTTTAGACCAGCGTGCGTTAAACCTGACGCAGGCACGCTGGTCTAACCTTTTGATCTGTCGCAGTGACAGCGCGCAAAACCGGAACCACTTTTGCGCTCACGGCTTTAAACCTGCTTTTGCCATCATTCAATAATGTCACCTTATAAGAACGAAACAAGAACATCAACACTTTTTTTCAGTTTCTGCCCGTTCGGCTGCCAGCGCCAGCAAGGACTGGATGCGCGCCTCCCGTTCGGTGTCGGTCAGCTCAATCGGACCACCATGGGGGCCGGAAACTTCGGTACTGACCCGGTCACGGTATTTGTCAGGACGGCGGGCCTTCAGCAGGAACACCAGCAGGCTGTCGGAATATTTCCGAACCTCCCCGACTTCCTTGCCGCCATAAAACACCGGCTCGACCAACCCCGACACCGCCCGCCGCAGAGCCTCGTCTTCCAGCGCATCAGCCCCGGCCTCTTCGGCATCCCTCCACGCCTGTGCAAAATCCGGATCATCGTCCCGCCAGTGATACAGGGTTCCCCGTGGCACGCTGGCGCGCCGGGCAGCCCCGCTAACGGTCAGGCCTTCAGCCAGCGCCGACAGGAACAACTCCCGCTGTGCGGAAATGCGCTCCCTGCGCTGGGTGGTCTGCTCACTCCCCATGTTTGTCTTCCTCCACAAAGCAAAACCGCCCGCCGTGAAACACGGGCGGGCGGTTTTGCGAAACCGGCCCAGACGGAGAAATCTCAGTCTGAATAATGCGACACTACGCGAACAAAAAAAGAACGTCAACCCTGTTTTTGATATTTTTCACCGGCCATTCCCTCCAGAACCTGCCAGGCCCCTTTCAAGGCCGCCTGCAGCGCCGCCGGATCCCCACTGCCCCGCGCCAGCACATAGCCGCCCTGCACCGCTGCCACCAGCATGGCCGCCACCGCCACCGCGTCAACGTCAGGGCGCAGCTCGCCCGTTTGGCGGGCATCCTCCAGCGCATCGCGCAACGCTGCCTGCACCGCCACAAAGTACCGTCCCACCGGATCGCCGATGGCCGCATCATGGATCGCCTGCTCATTGACCAGCCGCCCGACCCGGCAGCCCTTCAGGGCATCGCGGGGCACCGACAGCCAGTTCCTGATGCGCTGCAACGGCGGGCGGTCCGATGCCCGCAAGATCTCATCGGCCCGCGCAATCAGGCTATCGGTGATCGCCTCCAGCGCGGCATGGGCCAGGTCTTTCTTGGTCTTGAAGTGATGGTACAGACTGCCCTGCCCGACGCCGGAATCCTCCAGCACCATCCGGGGGCTCATTGCGTCATAGCCCAGCTCCCACAGCAGGCGCTGGGCACTGGCGAGCAAACGATCCCGCGCCGAAGACTGCGCAGACACAGCGGGAGGGGCATAGATTGGATCAGGCACGGAAGCGGGCGTCCTTTTGATCATGGCAGGCCCCCAGTATATCAGCCAATCCACCAAAGAGGACAAACAAAGCAGGAGAGGCATCACTGCCTCCCCCACCCTCCCCGATCTCACGGCCGCAGAGCCAAAGCCTCCAGCGCCGGATGGCGGCTGCGCCAGTCGATGCGGTCGGCGTGGCGCAGATCGAGGTAATCGAGCGCCGCCCCCAAAGCAATGCGCGGCAGGGCCGCCCCGGCAGCAATCTCATCCTGACGCTGGTCCAGATCGGCCAGTCCGCGCCAGATGGCAGCCTGCCAACGCTCCTGCCAGCTTTCTGATTGCTGTTCCGGCGGACGACGGCCTTCGATGGTCAGCAGCAAGGCAGCCTCGGAAATGCCGTCGCACAGGGCTTCGTCGCGCAAGGCCCGCCAGCGCCCCGGCCCACGGGCTGGCAACAGCTCCTGCGACCGGCCAATCTGCTGCGCCAGTTGTTCCAGCGTATGGCAGATCACCGCACTGTCAAAGATGGTCTGCGGTTCGGGCGAGCCGCCGTCCGGCCAGGCCCCGATCAGCAAGGCAGGCACCTTTGACAGCGGATTGGCTGACAGCAGCCGCTCGGTGCTGTCATAGGGGGCCTCTTCGATGTACTCGAGGGGAATATCGAGGTAACGGGCGCTTTTCATCACCTTGTTGGCAAACGGCGACGCAAACGACAGCAACAGCGACAAGGACGGAAGGCTCACGACTGTTCTCCTTGGATAAAGGCCACCAGAGCGGCGGCAACCAGCAACGATGCTCCCGCAATCGGGAACAGCGGCAGGTAACTGTGGAAATGGGCATACAGCGCCGCATGGGCCCAACCGCCTGCGGCCTGAACGATGGCAAAAATGGTGGTCGCCAGCCCCCAGCGAGCGGCCAGCCGCTCAATCCCCAATTCGGCCAGACGGGCCGAGACCAGCGCCACGATGCCGGGGGAGAACGCACCGACCATGGTGATTGACACACTGAGGGCAAGCGGCGACTGTGACAGCCACGGCAAGCTCACCATCAGGCTTTTGGTCGCCATCACCGCCACCAGCGTCGGCCGCACCCCCCAGCGCTGGGCGACGCGCGACAGGATCAGCGGGCCGCTGATTGCCCCGATGCCGAACAGCATCCAGTGATGCCCGGCCAGCACCACCCCCCGCCCCAGTTCCTGTGCAACAAAGTTGCCCCACAGGGCGGTATGGGGGATGTAAGCAAAGCCGGAAATGGCGTAGGCAATCGTAACAGCCACAACAGAGGCAGAGCGTTTGCCCCCACTGACTGCTCCGCTGGCAACAGCCTGCGGTGGCCCAACGGGAAACCACAGGCTGGCAATCACCGCCAGCACGGCCAACCCTGCCAGCGCCAGCGAGGCCGACGACACGGTTCCGGTCAGCGGCACCAAAGCCCCCGAGACCAGTGTCCCGGCCCCAATGCCGGTATAAGTCAGGCCAGCCACCCGTGCCCGCCCGCTGGCCGAGGCACTGCGCAAAACCAGCGACGGTCCCAGCACCATGATCACCGCCCCAAAGACACCGCACAGGGCACGCAACACAATATGCATCGCCAACGACAGCGGCAGGGACTCCAGTGCCAGCGCCAACAGAATGACCAGCAGCGACAGCCGGACCAGAGGCCGCCCGCCCCACCGCCGCCCCAACGGGGCCGCCACCAGTGCGCCAACGGTGTAGCCCGCCATCATCCAGGCCGCCCCTTGCGTCACCGCCACCGATGTCCCGGTGCCTTCGGCCACCAGCATCGGCATCAGCGGCGTGAAGGAAAAGCGCCCCAGACCGATGGCGGTAAAGGTCGCCAGCAGACCCAACACCCCCAACAGCCAGGCTGAAGGAGCATTCTCGACAGGGGCAGACTCAGCGGGTACAGCCGCCACTGGGGGAGAAGACATGCCGGTTCCTTTGCACGGATTACCATACCTACTGGTAGGTATGGTGTCGGTTTCCGCCCTGCCCGTCAACCCTGACGTAACGACAGCCCTGAAAAATGGGAGGCCCTCGCCCACGCCGACATTTGTTTCGGCGGTAACTTCCTGCCACTATCATTGCTGATCCGGCCCATGGATCCACCAGAGCATCTGCACGATGCCCTCACCACACAAGGCATGCCATGACTGTGCTTTCGTCCCCTGTTACCAGCCACGATCAGGTGATCACCGTCCACGGCCACCGGCTGCTGGGCCGTCACCTGACCCCGCAGACTGTCCGCCCCGACAGCCCGACGGTGGTCTTTCTGCACGAGGCCCTTGGCTCGATCGGACAATGGAAAAGCTTTCCGCAAACCCTGTGCGCCACCCTTGGCCTGCGGGGTTATGTCTTTGATCGCATCGGCTATGGCGGCTCCGACCCTCTACCCGCCGACCGTACCCCCGATTACCTGCGCGAACAGGGTGAAGACTGGCTCCCCGCCTGCCTGAATGCCGCCGGGATCACCACGCCGCCGATTCTGTTCGGGCACTCCGACGGCGGGTCGATTGCGCTGTACTTTGCCGCCCGCCATCCGGCCGCCGCTGTTGTCTCGCTGGCCGCCCATGTGATCCTCGAACAGATCACCGTTGCCGGAATTCGCGCCTTTGGCACGCTGTGGCAGGCAGGCAGCGACGGCGGCAACCTGCCCGCCAAACTGGCCCGCTATCACGGCGACAAAACCGAGGCAGTCTATCGCGGCTGGTACGACACCTGGCTGAAGCCGGAATTTGCCAGCTTTGACATGCGCCCCTGCCTGCCGCGCATCACCTGCCCGACACTGGTCATCCAGGGCGAAGACGACCAGTACGGCACCCTCCAGCAGGTCGAAGACATTGTGGCCGGCATTACCCAAGGCACCCCCACCTACCCGCCCGTGGCAGCCCTGCTGCCCGGCTGCGGCCATATCCCGCATCTGGAGCAACCCGACCAAACCATTGCCGTAACGCACGATTTCCTGCGCCGTTGCCAATTGGCGGCCTGACCCACAGGGCCTCTCGCACCTGGCGCAGAGGCCCTTCTTTTTTGGCTCCGACAGGCTCAGTTCATCACAAGTTCAGATGCGGCGGATTAAATTCTCGTCAGGATAGCCTGACACCCAACGCATCCGTGCCATGCCCCTGATTGGCAGAAAACCGGTCAGGCCGCATCGAGCCGTGCGGTTTTACAGAGCAGTATGATGTCCAGATTGCATATTTCCCTATGGGGCAGCCTGATTGCCCTTAGCATCCTGTGGCTGGTCTTTGAGCCGAACGCCTATACCTTCGCCCCGTTTTTCTCCCTGCGCGGCAACATGGTGCAATATTTCGGCATCCTCGCCATGGGGTGCATGAGCGTCATCATGATCCTCGCCCTGCGGCCCCGCTGGCTGGAAGGCTGGATTGGCGGCCTCGACAAGATGTATCGCCTGCACAAATGGCTGGGAATCTCGGCGCTGGTGCTGTCGGTCACCCACTGGCTGTGGGCCAAGGGTCCAAAGTGGGCGGTTGGTTTGGGCCTGCTGGAACGCCGGCAGCGTGGTCCGCGCCCCCAAATAGAGCCCGGTACCCTTGAATCCATCCTGTCCTCGCTGCGCGGCTTTGCCGAAGATGTCGGGGAGTGGGCCTTCTACGGTGCCGCCGCCCTGATGGTACTGGCGCTGATCAAATGGTTCCCCTACCGCCTGTTCTTCAAGACTCACCGTCTGCTCGCCGTCACCTATCTGGTGCTGGCATTCCATGCCGCCGTCCTGCTGAAGTTTTCCTATTGGGCCACGCCGCTGGGCGCGGTGATGGGCGTGTTGCTGACCAGCGGGGTCGTTGCGGCGGTGATCGTCCTGCTGCGCCGGGTTGCCCGTGGCCGCAAAGTCAACGGCACCATCCGCGACCTGCGCTATCACCCGACCATGCGCACGCTGGAAATCGACGTCGAGGTTCCGGCCAGTTGGCCCGGCCATCAGGCGGGACAGTTCGCCTTTGCCATGTCCGATCCGTCGGAAGGCCCGCACCCCTACACCATTGCCTCGGCGTGGGATGCCAGCACGCCGCGCCTGACCTTCATGGTCAAGGAACTGGGCGACCACACCCGCCGCCTGCAACAAAAACTGACCATCGGCCAGCCGGTCACAGTCGAAGGCCCCTATGGCCGCTTCACCTTCGAAGATCGCAGCCCACGGCAAATCTGGGTCTCGGGCGGCATCGGCCTGACCCCGTTCCTCGCCCGCCTCGAGCAACTGGCCAAAAGCCCGGACAGCGGCAAGCAGATCGATTTTTTCCACTGCGCCGCCGAAGCCGATGACGGGGTGATTGCCCGCCTGAAAGCCGCTGCCAGCGCCGCCGGTGTCCGGCTGCACCTGCTGGTCACGCCGCAGGATGGCCTGCTGGATGGCGACAAAATCCGCACCACGGTCGGTGAATGGCAGCAGGCCAGCCTGTGGTTCTGCGGCCCGGCGGGCTTCGGCCTCAGCCTGCGCCGCGATTTTGCCAGCAAGGGCCTGAACGTGGGCCGCAAGTTCCATCAGGAACTGTTCTCGATGCGGTAACCCTCACCACCGTACACACACAAAGAAACCCCTGCAGACAGGAGCCATGTCTGCGGGGGTTTCTTATTTGCCTTATCAGGCCCCGGCCACCGTCATCGCCGCCACCCGCACCGACGGTGCATCGGTGCCGTGCTGAATGTCCAGATCGCTGGCGGCTTCCAGACTGAGGAACATGTCCTTCAGATTGCTGGCGATGGTCATTTCATTGACCGGCACCGTCAGCTCACCGTCCTCGATCCAGAAGCCCGATGCCCCGCGCGAATAGTCGCCAGTCACACCGTTGACGCCCTGCCCGAACACTTCGGTGACGTAAAAGCCCTGCTCGATCTCGCCGATCATGTCGACCACCGAACGCTCGCCTGCTTCCAGCCAGACGTTCCCCGGCGAGGGCGACGGTTGCGACGAGGTTCCACGGGCGGCGTGGCCGGTCGGGGTCATCCCCAACTGGCGGGCCGAGCGCAGATCAAGCAACCAGGTGGTCAGCACACCCTGATCAATCAGCTTGCGGCGCACCGTTGCCAGCCCCTCGGCATCCACCGGCTTGGAGCGGGCCCCGCGCGCCCGGTGCGGGTCTTCGATGATCGAGATGTTCGGGGCAAAAATCTGCTGCCCGAGGGAGTCCTTCAGGAACGTGGTGCCCCGCGCCACCGATGGGCCGCTGATTGCCCCCAGCAGATGACCAACCACACCACGGGCAACGCGGTTGTCAAAGATCACCGGCACCTTGCAGGTCTTGGCCCGCTGGGCCCCCACCCGCCGCACGGCCCGTCCGCCAGCACTGCGCCCGACATCTTCGGGGGTGCGCAGATCACCGACATACACCGCCGAGGTATAATCGTAATCGCGTTCCATGCCCTGTTCGGCATCCCCGGCCAGCACCGCCACCGACAGCGATGAACCAGACGACGGATAGCAGCAGGAAAAACCGTTCGAAGCGACCAGCGACACCGTGTAGTGACCCCAACCGGCTTCGGCCCCTTCGGAATTGGTCACGCCTTTGACCGACATCGCCGCCTGTTCGGCCAGCGTGGCGGCGGCAATCAGCTGTTCGGCGGTTTGCTCGGTCGGATCGAACTGGTCAATCTCGGGGTACGGACCACGGAAAATCTGTTCAGGATCGGCCAGACCGGCATAGGGGTCCTCGGGGACCAGACGGGCCATGGCAACGGCCCGCTCGACCAGCTCGGCCAGCGCCGCCTTGCTGCGGTCCGCTGAGGAAACAATGGCGGTGCGGGTGCCGATCAGCACCCGCAAACCGATATCCCCACCTTCCGAGCTTTCCAGCGTCTCGAGTTTGCCCAACCGGCACCCTACCGAAATCGAGCGCCCTTCCAGCAACAGGGCATCGGCGGCATCGGCTCCGGCCTTGCGGGCGGCGGTAATCAGGTCGTCAAGCAACGACAGGGTATCGGACATAGACGCAACTCCCCCACGCCAGACAGGCGGTCGATATGGTGTTCCCTTTCGGGTATAGAGCGTTGTGTGAAAAGTGGGAACCGGTTTTCGCAAAAACAACGCGACAGAACAAAAGGCCAGAGCGTTGTGTGAAAAGTGGGAACCGGTTTTCGCAAAAACAACGCGGCAATACAAAAGCCCAGAGCATCATACGAAACGTGGGTAGCGGTTTTCGCTCAAGCCCCCTGCGACGCGAGCCGCTTCACATTCTGAACCATCGCCCAGAGTCGCCAAAACACCCGTTCGCGACTCGGAGCGACTCGGCATGATTCCTGAAAATCTGTTTTTTATTGCTGTGACTCTTTTGTCACAGACCCGCTATCCCGTGTGCCTTTAGCCTTGCTTTTCCACAAAATACTGTGATGCAGGCATGCCTTGGGACCCTAAAATGCGACTCGGTGGATTCATGCCGAGTCGCAACGACTCTTGACGTGCGACTCGGTTCGAGGGAAAACGATTCCCTTGCCCCATGAACAACAGTTAGAACGCCATGCCCCGCAAAGCTTCGACCACCGCGCCTGCCAAGGCCCCGCGCAAAACCTCTCGCAAGGTGGCTTCCGCCGCCAAGCAGGCTGCGCCGATCAAGACCGATGTAATCCATGCGGGGAATTGCATCGAGATCATGAATTCCCTGCCGGAAAAGAGTGTTGATCTGATTTTTGCGGATCCGCCGTACAACCTGCAGCTTGGCGGTGAACTGCACCGCCCGGACAATTCGCGCGTCGATGGCGTTGATGATGCCTGGGACAAGTTCGAAAGCATCGCCGCCTACGACAAATTCACCCGCGAGTGGCTGGCTGCCGCCCGCCGGGTGCTGAAAGACGACGGTGGCCTGTGGGTCATCGGGTCGTACCACAACATTTTCCGCGTCGGGGCTGCCCTTCAGGACATGGGCTTTTGGGTGCTCAACGACGTGGTGTGGCACAAGACCAATCCGATGCCGAATTTCCGTGGCACGCGCTTTACCAACGCCCACGAAACGCTGGTGTGGTGCGCCAAGTCGCCCGACGCCAAGTACATGTTCAATTACGACGCCATGAAGCAGCTGAATGACGGCACGCAGATGCGCTCTGACTGGGCCCTGCCGCTGTGTACTGGCGCCGAACGCCTGAAAAGCGATGATGGCGGCAAGCTGCATCCGACCCAAAAGCCGGAAAGCCTGCTGTACCGGGTGCTGATGGCCTCGACCCAGCCGGGTGACGTGGTGCTGGACCCGTTCTTTGGCACCGGCACCACCGGTGCGGCTGCCAAGCGGCTGGGCCGTCATTATATCGGCATCGAACAGGACCCCGGCTATATCGCTGCCGCCCGTCGCCGCATTGCTGCCGTCGAGGAAATCGAAGACAAGCAGTTGCTGCTGACCCCGTCCAAGCGCACCGAACCGCGCGTGCCGTTCGGGGCAGTGGTCGAACGCGGCATGCTGCAACCCGGCGCGCTGCTGACCGACGCCTCTGGCCGCTTTACCGCCCGCGTCCATGCCGATGGCACCATCATCAGCAGCGAACACCGTGGCTCGATCCATCAGGTGGGCGCAGCCGTTCAGGGGGCCCCGGCCTGCAACGGCTGGACCTTCTGGCATGTGCAGAATGGCAGCGATCGGGTGTCGATTGATGTCCTGCGTCAGCAGATTCGCGCCGAAATGACCCAGTCGATCCAGTAAATTTGCGAGTTTCTCCCACTTCAGCACCCTGCCACTGCCGTGTTTCCGGCATGGCAGGGTGTTGTTGTTATTGGAATCACCATCCTTTTGACCTATACCGGATGAAGGATCGGATCTATATTTAGCTTATTCATCAAGTGTTAACAGCCTATCGCTGATAAAGAGCTTGAGGGACGTTACTGCTGCAACGATCCCCTCGTCTCTTGGCCCGCACCGGGTGCCTCTGGTGCGGGCTTTTCTTTCGGCCATACTGATAGTTTATACCTATCAAAAATTCTCTATATATCAATTAGACCTATCAAAAGAACACCATTACAGTCTGTTCATCGACCGGTTCCCAAAAGAACCGATCCCCACAGAAAGACAGACCGAGGACACCATGAACTCTGCTGAACGTGAAATGATTGAACAACTGTTCGGCAAACTGGAACAGGCCGAACGTACCTCTGTCAGCTCTGGCCAGATGCCCGAACGCGAAGCCCTGGCCCTGATCCGCGACAAGGTCACCGCCCTGCCGAACGCCCCGTATTACATGGCTCAGGCCATCGTGATGCAGGAACAGGCCCTGCAGGCCCTAACCGCCCGCGTTGAACAGCTCGAACAGGAACTGGCCAGCCGCCCGGCCGCCAGCGGTGGCTTCCTCAGCAGCCTGTTCGGTGGTGGTTCCAGCGCCCCGCGTCGCCCGCAGCCGCAGCCGCAGCAAGCCTATCAGCAGGGCTACGGGCAGCCCGGCCATGGACAGCCGGGATATGGACAGCCCGGATATGGACAGCAGGGTCGCCCGTTCAACCCGGCTCCGCAGGGCGGCGGCTTTCTGGCTGGCGCGATGCAGACCGCCGTCGGCGTTGCCGGTGGCGTGATGCTGGGTAACGCCCTGTCGTCGATGTTCGCCGGTGATGCGGCGGCCAGCGTGACCGAAGCCGCCACCGCCGTCACCGACAGCGTTGCCCCGGTGGCCGAAGAAGGCGCAGGCTTCCTTGACGGCATGGCTGACTTTGGCGGCGGCGACGAAGAGAGCTTCTTTTAAACACTCTTTGGGGCATAGGCCTCCTGGTCAGATACACCCTGATGCCCCAAACGCAACGGGCGGCCCTCCCGAAAAGGCCGCCCGTTGTTCTTTGGCGCAGGACAACCAGCCACATAATCCGCATCGGCCTTTTCGCAACAACAATGCGACAAAACAAAAAGTTAGAGCAGCAAGCCTGCAGAAGATCACAAGCGGGGAAGCGGCAGCAGGGAACACGGTGTCCTTGCGCCAGCGTTGAGCGGTCAGTGGGGGGCCATCCGGGCCGGGGCCTGATCTGCAATCAGGGGGACGATGTGACTGAGATCCAGCGTCCGCCCGGTGGCGTTCAGGTCGTACAGGGTTTGCAGGTTCATCCAGAATTCGGCACCGGTGTTGAACACCCGCCCCAGCCGCAAGGCCGTATCGGCGGTGATCGGGGTTGCCTCTTTGGCCAGCCGCTCGATGCGGGTGCGGGGAATGCCACAGGCTTTGGCGACGGCATAGGCGCTGAGATTCAGCGGCACCAGAAACTCTTCCCGCAGGATTTCGCCGGGGTGAATGGCGGGACCGTGCATCATGGCTGCGCCTCCTTAATGGTAGTCAACGATTTCAACGTCTTCAGCGGCCCCGTCTGACCAGCGAAAGCAAACGCGCCACTGGTCGTTGATGCGGATGCTGTGCTGTCCCTTGCGGTCCCCGCTCAGGGCTTCCAGCCGGTTTCCCGGTGGCTGGCGCAGGGCATTCAGGTCAACAGCGGCCATGATCATGACCAGCTTGCGCTGGGCGGTCCGCAGGACGTCGGCGGGAAAACCTTTGGGGGACTGTCCGGCCCAGATGGCTTCGGCATGCTTCCCTTTAAACGATCGGATCACAACGGCGGTCCTGATTATTATGCTGTGATCGTATCATCAAATGATACCATGGGCAAGGTCAGCACCCTCTTTTTTCTGGCGCCAGAAATTAGACCCGCTCCAAACACTGGCCGGGGTCCAACCTGTGCAATGATCACAGCCCCCCAATCAAAACTGATCGGTCAGCCAGTCAAACAGGGTCAACACGCCAAATCCGGTGGGACCGACCGGCATATGCGCCGTTGCGGTGGCCCGTTCGCTCACCCCGGCAATATCAAGGTGCGCCCATGGCGTTCCGTCGGGAACGAAGTGCGACAGGAAGCGCGCTGCGTGCAAGGCGTCGGGCAACAGGCGTCCAGCGGACGCGCATTGCTTCAGATCAGCGCAATCGCTTTTCAGGTCCTCGTCCAGCGCCTCGCTCAACGGCATGCGCCACAGCAGCTCGTCGGTTGACTGCCCCGAGCGGATCAGCCCGCGTGCCAGCGCGTCATCGGTACAGAACAATCCGGCATGATGATGCCCCAGCGCCACCACAATGCTGCCGGTCAGGGTCGCCAGATCAATCACCGCCTTGGGGTTTTCAGTGGCACAGCCCCACGACAGGGCATCGGCCAGCACCATCCGGCCTTCGGCATCGGTATCAATCACTTCGACGGTCAGACCGGCATGGCTGGTGTACACATCGCCGGGGCGATAGGCGGCACCATCGGTCATGTTTTCGGCCAGCGCCATGATCCCGGTGACATTGACCGGCGTCTGGGCAGTGGCAACGGCATGAAGCAAGCCCAGCACCGTGGCTGCGCCACCCATGTCGCCCTTCATCTCTTCCATCCCGGCGGCTGGCTTGATGCACAGCCCACCGCTGTCAAAGGTCAGCCCCTTGCCGACCACCAGCACTGGCGCACTGCCATCCCCGGCCCCACGCCAGCGCATCACCACCAGAGCAGGCGGCTGGGCACTGCCGCGACCAACGGCCAGATGCAGGTTCATACCTTCGGCGGCCAGACGCTCGGCATCGAGCACTTCGACACTGACGCGCAGCTTGCTCAAGCCTTGCGCCTTTTCGATCATCCGGGCCGGAGTCAAAATATTGGCCGGTTCTGCCGTCAGACGGCGGGCCAGTTCCACGCCTTCAGCGGCGGCGCGCAACTGGGCCCACGCCGTTTCGGCCATTCTGGGATCACCGACCCGCACGCTGATCAGCCGCAACGGGCGCGGAGCCTCTGGCCCATCAGCCTCATGGCGGCGATAGTCGGGCATCGGCGCACAACGCAACCGCAGCCCCAGCACAAAGAACGCCGCCATCAGCGGCTCCAGCCCCAGATCGATGGCCGCCGAGGTAATGCCATTGGCCATCAGGACAGCGCCGACCTCGGCACCGCAGCGCCGGGCGGTTTCGGCATCCATCGCGCCAAACTGCCCCAATCCGGTCAGCACGACCTGCGCAGGCAGCGGCGTTCCGCTGTCATCACAACGGGGGGGATGCAGCAGCAAGGCGTTGCCGCTTTTGCCAGTGAAGGCGGGCAGATGGTGCAGCGCCTGCCCGATCCAGCGGTCGGCCCCCAGGGCACGGGCGGCAGCGGTTGGATTGCCGCCTTCCCACACCCCCAGCACCAGCGCCTCGGCCTGCGCCAGAGGACGCCCGGTGAACTGGATCTCGACCGGAGACACCGCCCGTTTCCCCGGGTTTGAACGGGACGCCGCAGCAGAGGCTGCCCCACGCTCCCGCCCGCCCGGTGACCGGGCGGCAGTCTCCATACTGCTCATGCTCAGGCCTTGTCTTCGTACTGTTCCGCCACCAGACGATCCAGCAGGCGGACACCGAACGCGGTCCCGCCCTTTGGCACCAGCGGCTTGTCCTTGCTGCCCCAGGTCACGCCCGCGATATCGAGGTGGGCCCACGGCGTGCCCTTGTCGATGAAGCGTTGCAGGAACTGCGCAGCGGTGATCGACCCGGCCTCACGACCGCCGACGTTCTTCATGTCGGCAATGTCGGACTTGATCTGCTTGTCATAGGCTTCGCCCAGCGGCATCCGCCACAGCTTTTCGCCGGTGGCCTTGCCTGCGGCGGTCAGAGCATCGGACAGGCTGTCATCGTTCGAGAACAGGCCGGCATGCTCGCTGCCCAGACTGATGATGATCGCGCCGGTCAGGGTCGCCAGATCGACGATCGCCTTCGGCTTGTATTCCTGCTGGCAATAGGTCAGCACATCGCACAGCACCAGACGGCCTTCGGCGTCGGTGTTGATCACTTCGATGGTCTGCCCGGACATCGAGGTCACCACGTCGCCCGGACGCTGGGCGGTCCCCGACGGCATGTTTTCCACCAGACCGACCAGACCGACGACGTTGACCTTCGCCTTGCGACCGGCCAGCGCCTTCATCAGGCCAACGGTGACGCCAGCGCCGCCCATGTCCCACTTCATGTCTTCCATGCCGCCGGCCGGCTTGATCGAAATGCCGCCGCTGTCAAAGCAGACACCCTTGCCGACGATCGCCAGCGGAGCCGCATCCTTTTCAGCCGCACCAGTCCATTCCATCACCACCAGCTGGCTTTCGCGCGCCGAGCCCTGACCGACCCCCAACAGGGCGCCCATCCCCAGCTTGCGCATGTCCTTTTCACCGAGCACGGTGACCTTGACACCCAGCTTTTCCAGACGGGTGCATTCCTTGGCCAGTTCTTCGGGGCCGAGGATGTTGGCCGGTTCGGATTGCAGGTCGCGGGTCAGGAACACCCCGTCGGCCACCGCATCCAGCAGGCCAAAGGCCTTTTTGGCGTCATTGCCAACCGCCGACAGGATTTCCAGTTTTTCAAGCTGCGGCTTGTCTTCCTTCTTTTCCTTCGTACGGTACTTGTCAAAGCGATAGCTGCGCAGACGCGCGCCATAGCCGACATTGGCCGCGGCCTGCACCGCGTCCAGATCGCTATCAGCGGGCAGGTCCAGCGCAATCGCGCCATGCTTTTCGGTTCCGCTGGACAGGGCGGCACAGGCCACACCGCCAAAGGTCTGCAGCGACGCCAGCGACAGGTCTCCCGGCTCGCCCAGTCCAATGGCAATCACCCGGGTCACATCGACGCCCGACGGGCACAGCAGACTGAGGGTCTGCTCGGCCTTCCCGTCAAAACGGGCGGCGTCCATCGCACGGGTCAGGGTACCACCGGTGGCGTCATCGACCAGACGGGCCGTGGCCGACAGCGCACGGTTGGCGAACACACCAACCACCAGCGCACCGGCCTTCGGCAGGCCGGATTTGGCAAAGCTGATCTTCATTGATACGGGAACTCCTGCGGAGAGGCGATCAGGGAAACGGGCATACAGAAAGCACTGTAAACCTTTGGCCGCCAAAAGGAAGGGGAAGATAAGCACGCGCCCGGCGAGCGGGTTTTCGTCCTATAGATGGCGTTATATTCATGCTATAGTATCCTCATAAGAGGGGATCGTCCCCCAAAAACAACATCGGCCATAGGGGGGAGGGCATGCGCCTACCACACTGGATGTGGCGTCTTTTAGGCGTTTTGCCAGCCCTTTTGCTGGCTGCCTTGCTGGTCTTTCAGGCCGCCGGTACGCCGGACCCCGATCAGGAAGCCCGCCAGCGGCAAGATGAAGCCCTGCGGCTGGCTGAATCCGCCCTGCGCAATGAAGCAAATCATGCGCATGCCTACCTCAGCACGCAGCAACAGTCCGTCCTGACCACCCTCAAACAGCGGCTGGCCGAACAGGTTGATGGTGCCCATGCCATCATCAGCGCCATTTACAGCACATCCTCGCCGGTCCTGCCCCCCAATACCCTGAAGGCCCTGATCCGGGACAGCCTGCGGAACATCCGCTTTTTCGAAGGCCGGGGTTACTTTTTCATCGACAGCATGAATGGCGATGTGGTGCTGATGCCCCTGCATCCGCAAAACGAGGGCCGCAACCTGCTGGGAAACCGCGACGATCAAGGCACCTTCATCATGAAAGGGTTGATCCATGCGGCGCAACAGCCGGGAGGATCAGGGTATTTTTCCTATCGCTGGTATGCCCCCGACAGCACGGAGCGGATGGTCGAGAAAATCGCCTACGTCCGGTATTTCGCCCCCTATGACTGGCTGATCGGTGCGGGCGAGTACGTCCCGGCGATGGAGCGCAGCATCATCGACGAAGCCACCCCGGGTCTGTCCGCCGTCCACTTTGGTCCATCTGGTGCCATCGGCCTTGCTGACCCGATGGGGCAGATGGTGCTGTTCCCCGAGGTCAGCCAGAACCAGCGCCTGCCGCAGGACAGCTTTTCCATCAGCAACGGTGCCGCCGTGCAAGCCCAGATCCTGCGCAAGGCCCATGAAGGCGGCGGTCTGGTGCTGTTTGACTGGCCCCACCCGGACTCTGGCCGCCAGAGCAAGCGGGCCGCCTGGGTCGAGCGCCTGAATGACGGCAGTGTGGAATGGGTGGTCTATGCCTCTGCCCATCTCAGCGATTTCATGCCCCCAGCGGCCCTGCCCCGCCTGCCGGTGTTCCTGACACCCGAACGCCTGTACGGCTTTGCCTTCCTCCTCCTTTTGGCAGCCGTGCTTGTGGCATGGCTCTGGCCGGTGCGCCATGGCTCGTGAAACCTTTTCCCTGCTGACCTGGCCCCAGCGGTTGTTCCTGCTGGCCTTTATGGTAGCGGCGCTGCTGCTGGCCACAATCGTCTGGCATGGCGAACAGACCAGCCAGAACAAGGCCATCGAAACGACATTTGAAAGTGACGTCGACAAACTGGCCCAAAGCGTTGCCGAAAGAATGCGGCTGTACCAGATGACCCTGCGCAGTGGTGCGTCATTCTGGGAAACATCACCTTTTGCCAGCCGCAAAGACTGGCAGGCCTATCTGGACCGGCAAAAGCTGTGGAGCAACTTCCCCGGCCTTGATGCCCTTGCCTATGCCCAGCCGGTCACCGATCAGGATCTTGACGCCTTTCTGCTGCGCATGCGGCAAGAGATCAGTCCCGACTTTGCCCTGCAAAGCCATAGCCAGAACGATCGTAATCCGTCGGATTTAACAGACCATCAGCACATCATCATCACCCACTTTGAACCCTATCTCCAGAACCGGAACACCCTGCTGGGGCTGGACCTCAGCCAGAACAGCACCCGCCGGGATACCGCCTTGCAGGCGCGTGACAGCGGAGAAACCGTCCTCAGTCCGCCGTTGCAACTGATCACCGCAGGAAGCACCAATGTCGATTTCCTGATGGTCACCCCGGTCTACAAATCGTTTTTCCCCACCAGCACCATCGAACAGCGCCGCCTTGCCTTGCAGGGCTGGGTGAGTTTAGGGCTGCACGGCAACAGTCTGGCGCAAACCCTGTTCGGCACCGCCCGCACACGGGGGTATGATGCCCACCTGCTGGTCAGCAAGGCAGACGGCCAACTGATCAGCATCGATGACCACCCGGATACCGACCCAAGCCAGCCACGGTTAAGCAGCGAGCGGACCCTGATCATCGCCGGGCAAAGCTGGCTGATGAGAGTCCACAGCACCCCGAGTCTGGAAGCCCGGCTGTATCGAGACCCATGGTCTTCGCTGATTGCCAACATCCTGCTGGCACTGGCCCTGTCGGCCGGGGCCTACCTGCTGCTGATTTCCCGCCAGCAATCCCGCCTGCTCGCCGTCCAGACACTGCAGCAGCTCAATGACCGCGAGCGTCATTACCAGTCGGTCGTCGAAGGAACTGTGGAAGGGTACTGGCAAATCGACCCGATCACCCGCCAGACGGTGGCGGTCAATTCCAGCCTGTGCACAATGCTGGGCTATGAACGGCATGAAATCATTGGTCACTCCCCCATCCACTTCTGCGCGCCCGAACTGGTGGAAGATTTCAGCCAGCAGATTGACTCACTGTGGAGCCGGGAGCATCGGGTGTACGACATCACCCTGATCCGCAAGGATGGCTCGCCGCTGATTGCCCATATCGCCGCCTCGACCCTGCGGGATGAAAACGGAGCCATTGACAGCGTGTTCGCCATGGTCACCGATATCACCGATGCCACCATGCTGCGTAATGCCCTGACGGAAAAGACCCGCGCCCTGGAAAGCTCGAACTCTGACCTGCAACAGTTTGCCTATGTGGCCTCGCATGACTTGCAGGCACCATTACGGGTGGTTTCCAGCTATCTACAACTGCTGGAACGGCGGTATGGCAACACGCTCGACAAGGAAGCCCACGAGTTTATCGATTTTGCCGTTCAGGGCGCACGGCGCATGTCACGGCTGATCAATGACCTGTTGACGTTTTCCCGTGTTGAAACGGCCGGAGAACGCATGCAGCCAACCCAGCTTCCCCAGTGCATCCGGCAAGCCCTGACCAATCTGGCCGTTTCCATCGAAGCCAGGCAGGCCACCATCGACGTCCCCGCCAGCATGCCACCGGTGATGGGCGACACCGGGCAAATCACCAGCCTGTTCCAGAATCTGGTCGGCAACGCACTGAAATATTGCCCCGACGAACGCCCTCCGCATGTGGTCATCACCGCCAGTCTCAATCACGAGATGGTTGAAATCGACATCGCAGACAACGGTATCGGCATCCCCCCGGATCAATACACCCGTATTTTCCTGATTTTTCAGCGTCTGCACGGCCCGGAAGAATATGAAGGAACAGGCATTGGCCTTGCTCTGGTGAAACGTATCCTTGAACGGCACAAAGGGCGGGTCTGGATTACCCCCAACCACCGCGCCGATGGCACCCCGGAAGGCACCATTTTCCACGTCTGCCTGCCTGCGGCACCAACAGACAGCCAGGACACCGAGGACAAGGGGGCCCTAGAAACCCTCTACGGTCCCCGTTAGAGCCGTGAGCGCAAAACCGGAACCACTTTTGCGCTCACGGCTCCAGGCCCCGGCTACATCTGGACGCAATCATACAGTGCCCGCCCGATCACCCGCGCCCCGTCCTCTCCGGCGGCCCGCACCAGACGGGCACGGGTAATCGCCGGGCCCCATTGCTCCCGCTCGACCAGAGCCTGTAAAATCCCGGAAATGTTTTCAGCCGTATAAACACTCTGCGACCGGTCCCAGAAACACCCGCAGCTCACCCGTTGCATGGACTCCTGGCAGGTCTGCATGACCGCCGGAGAAAAATCCTCTGCGGCAGCAATCCTGTCTGAATGCCCTCCCCCTGCCAGCAACAAGGCCGTCAACCACAACCCGCCCACAAAAGCCAGTACTCCGGCAAGGCCAGCCCCCACGACGACCAGCCAGCGATACCGCCGCCAGAACAAATGCCGCGCAACACGCCGATGGCGCTGGCGGCGAATGTGTGGATCGCGCCGTTCATGGGGCTGATGAGGAATGCTGCGTGGCTTAAGAACGGCAGCAGCAGCAGAGGAGGACTGGGAAGGCTGTTCCGGGCCACGGACCATCGAAGCCCGGTCCGGCCCATGATGCCCCAACGCCCTGTCAGGGCCGGAATGTCCTGTGGCTGGAGGTTTATGGCTATCCAATATGTACCTCCCGAATGACGTTGCGAACGCCTTGTTCATCCCTGCCTTCTGGCAGATTGTATTGGCAAAGGTGCCATGTCTGGCGTCTGCCGTCCAATCCTCTTGTGGATACCCCGTGTGGATCAGATCCTGCACCATGCCGGAACCATGGCAAGGGATGGCAGCACAACCCCCACTGTACCATCAGGGCAATGATCCCGCTACCGATGGTCATGCCCCCGCCGGGCCATCACCGCAAGCCACTGACCATCAGGCTCAGATCTTTCCCCTGCACCGGATGCCGCATTTTCCATCCTCGCCACTTTTCCCTCTGGTTATGCCGGATGGGAACGCTATACTCCGCGCCACAATGGGTCGGATCACACTCTATATTCTGCGACAGCTTGTAACGGGAACCGTGCTGGTCACGGTGGGCCTGCTGTGCATCCTGTGGCTTACACAGTCCCTTCGTTTCATTGATCTCATCGTCAATGAAGGGGCTTCCGTCGGCACGTTTCTCAGCCTGACCGGGTTGTTGCTGCCCAACTTCCTGATTTTCGTCTTGCCCATCTCCCTGTTTGGCGTGGTGTTGTTCAGCTACAACAAGCTCAATACCGACCGCGAGCTGGTGGTGATGCGCGCCGCAGGTCTCAGCCCGTTGGGGCTGGCCCGCCCGGCCCTGCTGCTGGCTGGCGTGCTCAGCCTGACGGGCTGGTTTCTGACCCTTTACGCCGTCCCGGAGTCTGTGCGCGCCTTTCGCGAAATGCAGTGGACTGTCCGCAATGACGTCGGCCGCCTGCTGATCCGCGAAGGCGCCTTCAACACGGTGATGCCCGGCGTAACGGTTTACGTCCGGTCGCGGCTGGCCAGTGGCGTCCTGCAGGGCTTGCTGGTACAGGACTCCCGCAAGCCGGAACAGACGGTTACCCTGATGGCCGAACGGGGTGCCTTGCTGGCAGGCGAGCACGGCCCGCGCGTCCTGATGGTCAACGGCAACCGTCAGGAAGTCACCACCGGTACCGGGCAGATGTCCCTGCTGTACTTCGACAGCTATACCCTGGACCTGAAGACCAGCAGCAGCGGGGAAAAATCCGACCGCTTCCGCGATGCCCGCGAACGTCCCCTGTCCGAATTGCTGACCATTCACAGTGGGAGCGACGCCTCGGTGTCCGAAAACGACATCCATCGTTTCCGCGTCGAAGCCCATCAGCGCATTGCCAATCCCCTGAGCGCCGTCTCGCTGACCCTGATCGCTCTGGCATTTCTGCTGACCGGTTCCTTTGACCGGCGCGGATCGGGCAAGCGGTTGCTGTTTGCCGTCGGCGCGCTGGTGTTGGTGGAAATCCTGATGATCGGTTCCGGTAACATGGCGGTCAAAAGCCTGATACTGATCCCGCTGATCTATCTTTCTGTCCTTCTCCCCGGGGGGCTGGCGCTGTTGGTGCTGGTGCGGCCCCAGGTTCTGCGGTATCTGCTCAGACGGAAATAGATTTCCTGCCCCAAAGGTTCCCTGCTTCCTGCGCCCATCCTTTTTCTGGCCACCTTCCTGGTACGAGCACCGTTCGATGATCCGAGCCCTGCACGGCAGTACAGCCCTTAGAACAGTCCTGGCCCCCCTGACGGCCATGGCCGTGCTGTGGCCTGCCTTGCTCCTGCCGCATCAGGTTCGGGCGGCGGCCCAGCCAGCGGCGGCCAGCGGCAAGACCGTCACCCCGAAAAACGGTGCCCCCCTCGCAGGCCCCGGTTCAGCGCAGGATGAACGGGCGCAGATTACTGCCGACGAGCTGATCCACGACAAGACCCTTGATACGATCACCGCCCGAGGCGGGGTTGAGATCCAGTATGGCGGTCGCATCCTGCTGGCCGATACCGTCAACTATCAGCCCGGCAAGGACCACGCCAGCGCCACCGGCAACGTCACCATCCTCGAAGCCGACGGAACCACCCTGTTTGCCGAACATGTCGAGCTGGATGACAAGCTGACCGCCGGGGTGGCCAAAGAGTTCCGCCTGATCCTGACCGATGGCTCGCGCGCCGCAGCCCGTCAGGCCGTTCGCAGCGGGGGCAACCGGACCGAAATGGACCACGCCGTCTATTCGGCATGCGATACCTGCGCCAAAGACCCGTCTGCGCCTCCCCTGTGGCAGATCAAGGCCCTGAAGGTGGTCCATGATCAGGAGGCCAAAGACGTCACCTATCACGATGCCTGGGTCGAGCTGGCTGGCGTTCCGGTGATGTATACCCCCTACATGTCGCACCCCGATCCGTCGGTGAAACGGCAATCGGGCTTTCTCGCCCCCAGCTACGGCGGCACGTCAGGGTTGGGAGCAACGCTCACCACGCCATATTACTTTGCCATCTCGCCCTATCAGGATTTCACCTTTTCTCCGATGTTTACCACCGATGAAGGGGTGATGCTGGGCGGGGAATATCGTCTGCGCGGAACCAAGGGCGAGCTGAAAATGGAAGGCTCGATCACCAAGGACAATGACGAGCGGATCCGCAATCACTTCAGGCTGTTCAGCAAGCTGGCGATTGATGATACCTGGCGTGCGGGAACCGATATCAATCTGACCTCGGACGACACCTACATGCGCCGCTACGGGTTCCGCTCCCCGTCGTTCCTGACCAGCCGCCCCTATGTCGAAGCCTTCAGCCGCCGCTCCTATGCCGTGATGGAAGGCTATTACTTCCAGGACCTGCGCAGCTCCAGCTCGACCATCGAAGCGCCAGTGGTGGTGCCATCCCTGCAATGGAACTACAGCAGTGCCCCAACCAGCAAAGGGGCCTATCACACCGCCGATCTGGGCTTTGTCTCGCTGTTGCGTGACAGCACCAACACCAGCCAGTCCGCCGACAGCCGTCGCCTGTCGGCCAGCTATGGCTGGCACCTCCCCTACGTCGGTCCGATTGGTGATGTCTACAAGATGGACCTGTCGGTGCGCGGAGATGCCTATAGCGTCGAAGACGTGCTGCAAACAGACGGCAGCCTCTATACTGGCACCGCCGGTCGCGTGATCCCCGAAGCAGCCTTTACCTGGTCTCTCCCCTTTGACCGCACACAACGCAAGTACCATGAAATCATCGAACCAATGGTTCAGGCGGTGGTCAGTCCGCGCGGACAGAACAGCGAGAAGATTCCCAACGAAGACAGCATCGATTTTGAATTCGATGATACCAACCTGTTCAGTACCAACCGCTTTACCGGTCGGGACCGGACGGAAAGCGGTGCACGCGTCAACTACGCGATGCGCTATTCGGCCTACAACAACGCCAATGGCAAGGTCGATGTAGCCCTGGGGCAGACCTGGCATGCGACACCGGATGGAACCTTTGATACCCTGTCGGGTCTGAGCGAAGAGTTCTCCGACTACGTTGGGCGGATCCAGGTCCGGCCCACCAGCAACTTCGATGTGCTGTACCGCTTCCGCTTTGACAAGGATTCACTCGAAGCCCGCCGCAACGAAGTCGGGCTGCGGGTTGGTCCACCGACCCTGCGGTTTTCCACCACCTATGACATGCTCGACAGCAAACCGCTGACCAACGGCAGCGAGCGCGAGCAGGAGCAACTGAAGGTCGGTCTGAGCTCGCAGGTATCGCGCTACTGGCGTCTGGGCCTTGAAACCTACCATGACCTCGGAGAAAATGGTGGTCCCTTGCGTGTCACGGGCACCGCCCGCTATGACGATGAATGCTTTACCATGGATCTCAGTGCCGGACGCGATTACACCCGTGATCGCGACTATGAGGATGGCTACCGCGTCGGTTTGCGGGTGACATTCAAGACACTGGGTGAAGTTCAGACCTCTGCGTCGCAATAAACCGGATAGGGACAGATGCTGCCGATGACCCCTCGCAAGCCCTTGTGGACCGCCCGCTCTGCCATGATGACCAGCATCGTGATGGCATCCCTGTGGTCCGGCGTCCTGACGGTCCCCCACGATGCGCGCGCGCAAGCCCAGCAGGTGCAGCGGATTGCTGCCGTGGTGAACGATGACATCATCTCGATCCGCGATGTGCAGGAACGGCTGGCGCTGACGATGGTCACCTCGGCCATTCCCAATACCCCGGAAAACCAGCAAAAAATCCTGCCCAACGTGGTGCGGGCGCTGGTTGACGACCAGCTGCGCGAACAGGAAGCCAAACGGCTGAAAATCACCATCAACGATGCCGACGTGATGAGCGCCATCCGCCGCATCGAAGAAAACAACAACCTGCCCGCCGGTGCCACCGAAGGCATGATGAGCCGCGCCGGTGTCCCCTATGACGCGTTGAAACGTCAGGTGCATGCCCAGGTGGCCTGGGTCAAGGCCGCCCAGCAATCCCTGCGCCGCCAGATCATCATCCAGCCGGAAGAAATCGACGCCACGCTGGCCCAGCTTGCCAATGCACAAGGCAAGCCGCAACGGCGTCTGGCGGAACTGGTGGTACCGGTCAACAGCGCCGATCAGGAACAGCAGGCCCGCTCTCTGGCCGAACGACTGATCGAACAGCTGCAACAGGGTGCCAAGTTCAGCGCGTTGGCCCAACAGTTTTCAGCAGCAGCCACCGCCGGACGCGGCGGCGATCTGGGATGGCTGGTCGAAGGCCAGCTCTCGCCGGAACTGGATGAGGCCGCAACCCGCCTCAGCCCCGGTCAGGTCAGCCCCCCCATCCGCACGGCGACCGGCTATACCCTGCTGCTGCTGATTGACCAGCACCAGCCAGCGACGGCAAACCCGGCCAACATCCGCTACGCCCTCAGCCAGATCTATATGCCGCTCAGTGGGCGAATCGCCGTGACGCCGGAAAGACGCGCCTCTCTTGAACAGGCGGCGCAAAAGGCCACCAGCTGCGAAGACCTGAACCTGCTTGCCGAGCGGGAAAAACTGCCCAGCTCGGGCGATATCGGCCAGCAGCGCCTGTCTGACCTTCCCCCGGCAATTGCGCAGGCCATACAGGGTCTGCCGGAGCAAAAGGTCAGTCCGCCGGTCAACATGGGGGATGCCGAAGTACTGCTGATGGTCTGCAAGCGCATCGACCCCAACGGCCTGCCCAGCCGGGACGACGTGTCCAGCCGTCTGGAACGGGAAAAACTTGAACGTCTGGCCGACCGCCGTCTGCGCGACCTGCGCCGTCAGGCATTGATCGACGTCCGCCTGTAACACCCCTGCGACCGTCTGTCCCGCTCGACAGACCCAACCGGCAGGAAAAGGAGGTTCCACCATGTCTCGTATGCCAAAGCTGCCCCTTGCCGTCACCATGGGCGAGCCTGCCGGGATCGGCGGGGACATCCTGCTGAAAGCCTGGGTCGAGCATGGTGGTGCCCTGCCGCCCTTTTTCGTCATTGATGAACCGGCTCGTCTGGTCGGCCTGGCCCGTCGTCTGGGCCTCGAGGTGCCGGTCAGGGAAATCACCACCCCCGCCGAAGCCCGCGACACATTCCATCAGGCCCTGCCGGTGCTGGCGCAGTCGCTGGCAACGTCGGTCATCCCCGGTTCACCCGATCCCCGCAATGCCCCGGCAGTGATCGCCTCGATCGACCGGGCGGTTGCCCTGACCCTGGGCGGTGAGGCCGCTGGCGTGGTGACCCTGCCGATTTCCAAGCACATCCTGCATCAAGGGGGCTTCACCCACCCCGGCCATACCGAATACCTCGCGGAACTGGCACAAAAGGCCGGGTACCCTGCCGTTGCCCCGATCATGATGCTGTCCTGTGATGCGGTCAAAGTGATCCCGGTGACGGTCCATCTATCCCTGCGTGATGCCATCGTATCGCTGACCAGCGAAGCCATTGTCACCGCCGGTCGGCAGGTTGCCCAGTCCCTGCGGGATTTCTTTGCCCGCCCGAATCCCCGTCTGGCGGTGGCCGCCCTTAATCCGCACGGCGGAGAAAACGGCGACATGGGCCGCGAGGAAATCGACATCATCGCCCCGGCGGTAGCGCAATTGCAGGCCGAAGGCATTGATGCCTTTGGACCTGCCCCGGCTGATACCCTGTTCCATCCCGAAGCCCGTGATGGCTATGATGCCTGCCTGTGCATGTATCATGATCAGGCATTGATCCCGATCAAAACCATTGATTTCCATCACGGGGTCAATGTCACCCTCGGGCTGCCGTTCATCCGCACGTCGCCGGACCACGGCACCGCCTTCGGGATTGCCGGCAGCGGCAAGGCCAACCCGTCCAGCTTTGTTGCCGCCCTGCGACAAGCCGCCGAAATGGTGATCCGCCACGAGCGGGCCGTTCTGGCTGCCGAGCGGGCTGCGGCACACACCCCGTCCTGATCTTTCCTGTTCTCCCACACGAGTCCCAGTCCCGATGAGCGATCAAAATCCGTCAACGCCGTCTCCCCTTCCCCCGTTGCGCGACGTGATCGCAGCCCATGGGCTCAGTGCGAAAAAACAGCTCGGCCAAAACTTCCTGTTTGACCTCAACCTCACCGGTCGCATCGCCCGGGGCGCAGGCACGCTGGAGGAAGGCACCTGCATCGAAGTCGGCCCCGGCCCCGGCGGGCTGACCCGTGCACTGCTGGATAACGGTGCCCGGCGGGTGATTGCCATTGAGCGGGACGAACGGACCCGCCCGATTCTGTCGGAGATACAGGCAGCCTACCCCGGTCGCCTTGAGGTCATCGAAGGCGACGCGCTCGAAATCCAGGCCCACACCCTTGGCGAGGCCCCTCGCCGGATCGTCGCCAACCTGCCTTATAACGTCGGTACCGTCCTGCTGTTCCAGTGGTACCGCCACATCACCGACTTTGAATGTCTGGTGGTGATGCTGCAAAAGGAAGTGGTTGACCGTCTGGCCGCCCAGCCCCGGACCAAGGACTATGGTCGCCTGTCGGTGATGACCCAATGGCTGTGTACGGTTGAACCGCTGTTTGACGTTAACCCCCGCGCCTTCACCCCGCCGCCGAAAGTGACCTCGACGGTTGTCCGCCTGACACCGCGCCCGCAGCCTTTGGTTCCCTGCCGCTTTGATGTCATGGAAGCTGTTGTGGCTGCGGCCTTCAACCAGCGTCGCAAGATGCTGCGCGCCAGCCTCAAGGGGCTGTCAGGCCGTTATCCCGGTATGCCTTCGCCCGAAGAGCTGTGTGCCAAGGCAGGCATTGAACCGACGATGCGGGCCGAGGAGCTGAGCGTGGTGGACTTCTGTATGTTGACATGTACCTTGGAACCATTTACCGACCCCACCCGGAATGCGTAGAGTACAACCGCATATGAAACCCTGTATATGCAAGACAGCGCCTTTCCCGGGGACATAAGACGCAGGGCAGACAGGAACGATAATGGTTGCTACTTATTTCTATACGTACGTCACGGTTCAGATCGCGATCGTCGAACCGGTCCTGCGACAGGCCGTGCGTAGCAACCTGTATCATCTGGGCTGCCGCGAAATCAGCTTCACCAATGACCTGAGCGTCCTGCGTGAACGCCTGGACTCGGCCCCCTGTGACCTGCTGATGCTACAGGCCGATATCGGCAGCCCCAGAACGGCCCCGGCCATGGTGAACGCCATCCGCCACGGTGAACTGGCCTCCAATCCGTTCCTGCCGGTCGTCGCGGTAACCCACAATCCGACGGCGGAACAGGTCAAGGCCCTGGTTGATGCCGGTGTCGATGACATTTTGCCCTACCCGTGGAGCGAGAGCTACGTCGATGCCCGGCTGGAAAACCTGATCCACAATCGCAAACCGTTCGTGGTGACCTCGGACTACATCGGGCCGGACCGGCGCCAAAAGAGCCGCGACGAGGCCAACGCCGCCATGGTCAAACCCTTTACCGTGCCCAACCCGCTGAAGGCCAAAGCCCTTGACCGGCTCAGCAACGCCACCCTCGAAGACCAGATCCGTGCCATGGCCCAGCGGGTCAGCATCGACAAGATTTTGCGGCTGGCAGAACTCTGCATCCGCCTTGCGGGCGAAATCACCGCGCTGGGGGCCGCAGGCCAGCAAAGCAGCTCGGTGGCCCGCAATGGCCTCGCCCGCCTGTCTGACGCAAGCCGAGCCCTGATCCGTCGTGCTGGCGACAGCAGCTATGCCCGTGCCTGCACCAATATCAACACCCTGCACCGCACCGCGCAGGTGATGCTGCAGGCCATTGATTCCGGTGTGGAACCCGAACTGCAACTGCTGGAACGACTGGCGTTGCAGGCGGTGCACGACTTTGGGGTCAATCCCAACCTGTTCCATGCCCCCCTGACGCAAGATGTGATCAAAAAGCGTATCGCCGCCACCAAAGGTGCCTGACAGCTCTCCGGTGGGGAGCACAGCGGTGTGGCGAAAAAGCAATTCCCACTTTTTCTCATGATGCTTTAGAATAGCCTCACGGATGCCATAACAATCCCCCCCGCCATACCGCGCCGACAAGAGCGCCCGGGGACGGGATGGTGCCGTATGACAGCCGTCATGGCTCAGGGAGGAGAAAGCACCATGACAGTACGGACGCACGGCCATGCTTGAGCAATCCATGGCCCCCCCCCACAGCAAGATCCTGATTGCGGACGATCACCCGCTGTTCCGCGATGCCCTGCAGCAAGTGGTTGATCAGGCTTTCCCGGACGCCGCCGTGCTGGAAGCCAGCACCCTCGACGAAGCGATGATCATCGCCGCCCATGATGACCTCGATCTGTTGCTGCTCGACATCAACATGCCGGGCATGAACGGATTCAACGGCCTGATCGCCCTGCGCAATGCCGTTCCGGCCACGCCGATCGTGGTGGTTTCAGCCGACGAGGAACGGGAAACCATCCAGCAGGCCCTGACCCTTGGCGCTGCGGGGTTCATTCCCAAATCGATGGCCAAGGCCAGCATGGTGCAGGGGCTGCACGAGGTGATCAGCGGCAAGGTCTATATGCCGGTTGACCTCAGTGCCCCGCTCACCCGTGGCCAGATGATGATTGATGATGATTTCCAGCAAGGCTATGCCGCCCTGACCGGCCAGCAACGGCGGGTGCTGGAAATGCTGGTCCTCGGCAAGTCCAACAAGGTGATTGCCTTTGAACTGGATATTGCCGAAAGCACTGTAAAGGCGCATGTTTCGGCCATCTTGCGCAAGCTGCGCGTCAACAGCCGAACGCAGGCCGTGCTGAATGCCAGCAAAATGCTGGGGACGGTCCGGGCGATGCCATCCCTGTGAAGGGGCGGCGCAGAAACAGGCGAGGAACAGTCATGGCGACGGGAAAACTCCCGGTGTCCTTGCGGGGCATGACCACCGCCCTGCTCAGCATTGGGGCTGGAATTGCGCTGGCCGGGGCCATCTGGGCTGCGGCGGCGCTTCTGTTCGAAACTCCCTTTCCGGCCTTGCCAGATGCACCGCCGCGTGCCTTTGCCTGGCTGACGCTGGCGGGGGGCCTGATCCTGACGCTGGCAATGATTGCCGTGCAGGTCTGCCTGCAGCAACATTTCCGCAGCCTGGAACGGTTGCGGGCGGCGCTGTTGATTGCCTCGGCCAACCCGGATGGGCGCCTGCCCGCCTTTCCGGCCCTGAAACACCTGCCCTTGCGCCGCGAGGCCGACCGCCTGCGCCATGCCGCTGAAATCCTGATCAGCCGTCGCCTGTTCCCCAATGCCACCACCGACGAACGGCTGCGCGCCGTTCTGGGGGCGATCGACGAAGGCATTCTGGTGGTCACTGAACACGGGCAGATCAGCCTGACCAACACCGCCGCCAAAACCATGCTGGGCGAAGACCGCCTGCATCTGGGGGCGTCGGCCTTTGCCTGCTTTGAGCGCCTGCAACTGGTCGGAGCCATCGAACAGGCCCGAAGCGCCAGTGGCCCCATTTCGTGGACATTGGCGGATGTGGACGGAACGCATTACACCGCCCGCATCACCCATTTGCGCGGCCACTCGGGGACGGTGATCCGCCTCAGCCCCGATGCCAGCCAGCGGGCCCGACCGCCTGCCCCGGTGGCCCACGCCCCCCGTCCGGCGCTGTCGCTGGTGGCGGCATCGGACAGCAACGGCCCGACCAGTGTCCCGGCCCTCCCCCGTGAACGGCCCACCCTGCGCTGCTTTAACAACGACGAAGACATTGCCAGCCGGGCCATCGCCGCCTCTATGGGGACAACCACCCCCAGCGAGTGGGATCTCAGCCTGCATGATCGCCCGGCCCCCGATGTGAATGACCCGTCCCCCCTGTTGATCCCCCGCGATACCCCGCTGGAAGACCTGCCGGTGCTGGTCTTTGATGCCGAAACCACCGGGCTGGATGTCAAAGGCGACCGGCTGGTGCAGGTCGGCGGCGTCCGCCTGCACGGGGCACGGATTTTCCATGTCGCCACCATTGACCGCCTGATCAATCCACAGCGCCCCATCCCCCCTCATGCCACTGCCATTCACGGTATCAGCAATGACATGGTGCGTGATGCGGCCCCCTTCACCGAAGTGTGGGAAGCGCTGGAACCCCTGTTCCGGGGGGCGGTGGTGATCGGCCACAATATTGGCTTTGATATTGCCATGGTCCGGCGGGAATGCGGCTTGGCGGGTCTTCCATTCATCCAGCCCCCCACCCTCGATACGGTCCTGCTGGCCAGCCTGCTGTTGCCTGCGGGGTCGGCCCTGACTCTGGACCGGGTGGCCGAGGCACTGGAGGTTGACATCCACGGACGCCACACCGCCCTGGGGGATGCCCTGGTGACAGCAGACGTCTACGTCCGTCTGCTGCCGCTGCTGGAGGCTGCCGGGGTTCACACCTACGCCGAGGCCTATGCCTTCAGCCGCAAGGCAACCCAATTGCTGGCCCGCCAGCAGGCGATGGGCTGGTAAGACGGTTTTTACAGGGGTTTCAAACGCCGCATCAGCAGAGGCATCACTTCGACCGCCATGATCCCGCCCAAAATCAGCGCCGCGCCGCTGATTTGCAGGCCATTCATCCGCTCGCCCAGCACGATCGCGGCGGCAATGGCGGCAAACAGCATCTCGGAACTGAGGATGATCGCCGCCGCTGCCGGGTGTGTATGGCTCTGGCCCACCACCTGCAGGGTAAACGCCACCCCGACCGACAGCAGGCCGGTATAGGCCAGTTCAAACGTCGAGGCTTGAAAAGCGGCCAGCGTTGGCGCCTCGATGATGGCCCCGCTGACAATCCCCAGCACACCGGCCAGAGCAAACTGTGATACCGCCAGCCGCAGCGGGCTTTGCGTGCGTGCCGCCACGATCCCGACCACCGTTACATGACAGCCCCAGAACAGGGCCCCGACCAGCACCCACAGGTCACCGGTGCCAAAGGCCGTCAGCGAGGCATTGTTGAGCAAAAACGCCCCAAAGGCAGTACAGGCCGCCGCCGGCCACACCACCCAGTAGGGCCGCTTTTTGAACACCAGCAACGCCAGCACCGGCACAATCGGCACATAGAGGGCGGTCAGGAAACCGGCATTGGAGACGGTGGTCAGAATGATCCCCACCTGCTGGGCATAGGACCCGGCAAACAGCGCCACTCCACAAACGGCAAACCCCAGCCAGTCGCCCGCGGAGAACGATCCCCCTTGCTGCCGACCTTCCCGCCAGGCAAACGGCGCCACCACCAGCGCCCCGATCAGGAAGCGGGTACCGGTGAAGGTCAACGGGCCAACGCCATTATGGAGCTGGGCAGTCCCGTCGGCGCCGACGAAGGCCAGTTTTTGGGCGACGAAGGCCGTCCCCCAGATAAAGGCGGTCAGCAAAAGCAGCAGGTTGGCGGTCATGCGAGACATGGTGGGGGAACCATTGGCTGGAGTATCGTGCAGGGCACGCGATCAGGTTACACACAGGACAGGCAGGTTACAAAAAGGACAGGTGCCGTTTTTACCTGAACTTCACGGAGAATGCATTGTCAGAAAACAGGGAGGAAAATCTGGACGCCGCCCGCCAAATCCCGCTTGATGGATGCTCTCTTTCGTTCACTCAAGGAGCCTTCCCCGTGACCACCCCGTCCTTTTGCCTGAACGGCCCTTCACGCCCCGCCGCCTCGGGCCAGACCGACAGCGCCGTTGTTTTCCTGCACGGCTATGGCGCCGATGGCAACGACCTGATCAGCCTCGCCCCCTATTTTGCCCGCCAGTTGCCGAATACGGCCTTTCACGCCCCCGACGCCCCCGAAGAGTGCGAAATCTCGGCCTTCGGGCGACAGTGGTTTTCGCTCAACGACTATGACCCCGGGCTGCTGCGCCGCAATCCGCACACCTTCGCCGATGCCATGGATACCTTGTACAGCGGGACGGCTCAGGCGGCAGACCGTCTCAACCAGTATCTGGAGGAACTCTGCACCGCCTATCAGATCGGCCATCAAAAGCTGGCGTTGATCGCTTTCTCGCAAGGCTCGATGATGGCCCTGCATGTCGCCCTGCGTCACGCCGAGCCGGTCGCTGGTGTAGTCACCTTCTCCGGGGCGCTGACCGGAGCCAGCCATTTGGCCGCCGAGATCACCGCCCGCCCGCCGGTCCTGCTGGTTCACGGCGAGCAGGACGACATCCTGCCGGTACGGGCGCTGGCTCTGGTCGAAGACGCCCTGACCGCAGCAGCGGTTCCCCACGACGTCCTCCGCCGCCCCCGTTTGGGGCACGGCATTGATGAGGTTGGCGTCGAGCGGGCGATTGCCTTTTTGACGCCGCGCCTGCGTTAACGCCGAACCACCAGCGCCACCCCGGCCATCGCCACCGCCATGCCCCCCAGAGCCATCAGACCCAGACGCTCGTCGAACAGACCCCAGGCGATCAGGGCGGTGACGGGGGGCACCATGTACAGAAAGCTCGCCACCTGAGCAACCGCCCCGCGACGGATCATCACCATCAACAGGCTGATCGCCCCGATCGACAGCACAAACACCAGCCACAGAACGGCAAAGATGAACTCGTGGCTCCAGTGGATCTCCATCGTTTCCAGCGACAGCGCCGCCACCCCGTTGACGGTCGCGGCGGCGACATACTGGATGGCGGTGCCGGTACGCAGCTCCATGCCGGTGCAGAATTTTTTCTGGTACAAGGTGCCAACAGTCATCGCCACCAGCGCCGCCGCCGCCAGGGCAAAGCCGCTCCAGCTGAGGCCGACATGGTTGGCAGCCAGCAGCTTTTCCAGCACCACCAGCACCACCCCGCACAGGCCGAGCAAAAAGCCGACCCACTGGCGACCGCTGACCCGCTCGCCCAGAAACGGCCCGACCGCCACCGCCGTCAGCAGGGGCTGTAAGCCGACCACCAGCGAGGTTAACCCCGCCGACAGGCCATGAGCGATGGCGAGGAAAACACCCCCCAGATAGATGGCATGGACCAGCACCCCGGACACTGCAATATGCCCGGCCAACCGCCAGTTCGGCCAGCGCGCCCGACTGAGGATGGCAAACGGCACCAGCAGGACCACCAGCAGCAGATAGCGCACCTCCAGAAAGGTTAGCGGCTCGGCATAGGGCAGCCCGAACTTGGCCCCGATAAAGCCGGTGGACCACAACAGCACGAACAGCAACGGCATCAACGACAGATACCATGCCGGGGAGGCGGTCGGAGAAGCAGACGACACAAAAGCCTCCATCACGGCAGGGTCAAGGGGAACATCTGATGCTGGTACAGGGCCGCGTCAGGGGCCGCAAGAGCGAGAAAGGGGGAGCCCGATAAAAAATCACAAAAAAGCGTAGATAACCTATTGACGCCCCCCTCGATTTCCTCTAAAAACCGGCTCCTCAGCCAAGCCCGACAGGGCGAACGTACTGCTACGGAGCGGTGGGTGAGTGGCTGAAACCAGCAGTTTGCTAAACTGTCGTACTTGGTAACAGGTACCGAGGGTTCGAATCCCTCCCGCTCCGCCAGCTCCCTAGGATTTACGTGCCTCTCAGGCCGTTTTTCAAATCCGACCCACCTTTCCATGCACATTAAAGATGTCGGTTGGGACACCTGAAATCATCTCTGTTGACCATGACAGAGAGATGGTTCCATGCTTTGATCTTCCCCCTTTTTATAGCGTCCGAAAACTCATAGTCCGCGAGGCTGGGCGTTGCTTACCTCCTTTCTGTGGCTACCAAAAACGCCTTTGCTTTTTGCCCCCCAAAGCATCCCAATTGAGTTAGGCATTTTTTGATATTCCTATTCGGTCTTGGGCATTAATCTACCCCAGATAGCGGTGCTGATTTTAGGAAGTCCATAAGCCCATGAACCTCTTTAACCGTAAGACCCACAATTGAGCTGTTGGAAAGCGTCGTATAGGCCGGGAGACATGTAAGCCGATAGTTGACATGTGTAAGCGAAAATGATACAGTCATCGCATGATCAAGAGCTTTACCAACAAACAGCTAAAAGCCCTGTGGGAAACTGGTAAATCCAAGATTGATGCCCGGATGCACCAACGCATCTTGCGACGGCTGGATGTTCTGGACGCTGCAACCGTGCCCGAGGATATGAACCTTCCCGGTTTTGACTTCCATAGCCTGAAGGGCGATACGCCACCCCGTTACACTGTTCATGTCAATGGCCCGTGGTGCATCACCTTTGAATTCAGGGATGGTGATGCCTACATCCTGGACTTTGAACAATATCACTAGACCAGCGTGCGTTAAATCTGACGCAGGCACGCTGGTCTGACCTTTTGTGTTGCCGCATTGTTGTTGCGAAAGCCGATTCCCACTTTTCGCACAATGCTCTAGGAGGCCACCCCATGAGCCGTAATCCCAACCGTTGCCCGACACATCCGGGCGAAGTATTGCGAGAAGACGTTATTCCCGCCACCGGCAAAGCAAAGGCAGAGATTGCCCGAATGCTCGGCATTTCCCGCCAGCATCTTCACGACATTCTCGCCGAACGAAAGCCCGTTAGCCCCGAGGTTGCCGTTCGCCTCGCCAAGCTGTTTAGCACCGAGCCTTTGCTGTGGATCAGGATGCAGGGTGCCTATGATGCATGGCACGCCGCCCGTGATGTTGATGTTTCTGCCATTCCGACCTTGAAGGTTGTTGACAGTTCGACTTCTGGTGTGTGCCTCTGAAGGAACAAGACAGCATAAAAGAAAATTTTCCCGTACCTAAATATTTTGAGAATCCGTGATTCCACGGATTTTTAAGTAGAAGGTACGGATGGCTGTTTCTTGCATTTTACACCACGGCCTGCGTGAATTGTTCGCATCTGGAAGAACAGCTAAAATAGGTGCGCAGTACCATGAAAACATCCTCCTGATCTTGGATCACCTCAGCAGCGTAACCAACCTAAAAGACTGCCAAGGGGTGAAGAACTTTCATCGTTTGAAAGGGAAGCGCCGAAAGCGGTATTCCATGCACGTTTCGAGGAATATGTGCATTATCTTTGAATGGGATAGCACTGACATCACCATTCTGGATTTCGAGGATTATCACTGATGACGGACGACGCCCCCTTGCGCCGGAACCGCAAACCGACTCACCCCGGCCTAATCCTGAGGGAGCATTACCTTGTTCCTCGCACCGTAACCCAAGCTGACTTTGCCAAAAACATTGAAATCAGCGCAAAGCACCTCAGCCGGATTATTAACGGCCATGTGCGCCTAGATAGTGACGTTGCCGCCAGGATTGCCAAGGCTTTGGATACCACAACAGAATTTTGGGTTAACCTTCAGGCAAAAGTGGATGCATGGGAAGGCAATGCAAAAGTTGCCTCATGGCAACCCCGTGTTGTCTATCCCGCCCCTGAGTGTGTCCAAATCTCAGCCTAGGGCGAAATAGCATGCTGAGGCAGCCCGAATAAGCCAAACCTAATCTGAGCAGACGAGCGGTGATCTGCTCCCTCGCCTCATTCTCCCTTGCCTCATTCTCCCTTGCCATTTTATAGACGATCAGTCTAATATCCATCCCATGGACACGCACCCCACATCTCCCCGCCGACGAGGCCGCCCCCCCAAGCAGCGCGATGATCTAGCCGATACGCGCGTCCTGCTGCTGCGTGCCGGGCTGGAAGTCCTGACCGAAAAAGGCTTTTCAGCCACCGGCCTTGACGAAATCCTGAAGCGGGTCGGTGTTCCGAAAGGCTCGTTTTACCACTACTTCGACAGCAAGGAAGCCTTTGGGCTGGAGCTGGTCGACCTGTACGGCGCGTTCTTTGCCAAAAAGCTGGACCGGCATTTTCACAATCACACCCTGCCGCCGCTGGCGCGGGTCCGGGCCTTTATCGACGACGCCAAAGACGGTATGGCCCGCTACGGCTATCGCCGCGGGTGCCTGATCGGCAATTTGGGGCAGGAAATGGGGGCCTTGCCGGAAAGCTTCCGCCTTCGCCTGCACGGGACTTTCAAGGACTGGCAAGACCGCCTCGCGGGCTGCCTGACCGCTGCCAGACAGGCGAACGAAATCGCTGATACCGCCGACACCGCCGCTCTGTCCGCCTTTTTCTGGATCGGTTGGGAAGGTGCCGTTCTGCGCGCCAAGCTGGAACAAAGCCTGTTGCCGCTCGACATCTTCACCGACCATTTTTTTACCTGCCTGCCCCGTCGCTGAGTTTTTTTACCATTCTCTAGACGATCAGTCTAATATCCCGGGAGGAAATCATGCCCAAAGGCATCCTGATCGACAAAGACCAAACCGGCTATCACGCCCGCCTGCAAGAGATCGACGACAGCGCCCTGCCAGACGGGAACGTCACCGTCCGGGTCAGTCATTCAACCCTCAACTACAAAGACGCCCTCGCCATCACCGGCAAAGGCCCGGTGGTGCGCAAATTCCCGATGGTCCCCGGCATTGATCTGGTCGGCACCGTCGAAGACAGCAGCCACCCGAACTATGCGGCCGGGGATCAGGTGATCCTGAACGGCTGGGGAGTCGGCGAAACCCATTGGGGTGGGCTGGCGCAAAAGGCCCGCCTGAATGGTGACTGGCTGGTACCCCTGCCAGCAGCCTTTTCGCCGCAACAGGCGATGGCCATTGGCACGGCGGGCTACACCGCCATGCTGTGCGTGCTGGCGCTGGAACAGCACGGCGTCACACCGACCGATGGCGAGATTCTGGTCACCGGCGCCGCTGGTGGTGTTGGCAGTGTGGCGGTGGCCCTGCTGGCCAAGCTGGGCTACACGGTGGTCGCCATGACCGGCCGCCCCAACGACAGCGATTACCTGACCCACCTTGGCGCCGCCGAGATCATTGACCGCGCGCTGTTTACCTCACCGGGCAAGCCGCTGGGGAAAGAACGCTGGGCCGGGGCGGTCGATGTGGTCGGCAGCCACGTTCTGGCCAACGTTTGCGCCACTACCAAATACCGTGGGGTGGTCACCGCCTGCGGTCTGGCGGCGGGAATGGATTTCCCGGCAACGGTGGCTCCGTTCATCCTGCGCGGGGTGACTCTGGTGGGTGTTGACAGCGTGATGTGCCCACGGGCTGACCGCCTGCGCGCCTGGCAACGGCTGACCACCGACCTTGACCTCGAAAAACTCGGAACCATCGGTCAGGAAGTGAGCCTTGCAGAAGCTCTCTCCCTTGCTCCCCGCCTGCTGGACGGCGCGGTACGCGGGCGACTGGTCGTCGACGTCAACCGCTAACAGCAGACACATCAGAAAGGCTTCTTTCATGCCTCAGAATGACACCCGGCCGGTCAGCCGTTTCACCGTCCCGGCGCTGGCTGACATGCCCGACGATATTCGTGAGCGTATTCTTGCGGTACAGGAAAAGTCCGGCTTCATCCCGAACGTCTTCCTCACCCTCGCCCATCGCCCGGACGAATTTCGCGCCTTCTTTGCCTATCACGACGCCCTGATGGACAAGCCCGGCACCCTGACCAAGGCCGAGCGGGAAATGATTGTGGTCGCCACCAGCAGCATCAACCAGTGCCAGTATTGCGTGATTGCCCACGGTGCCATCCTGCGCATCCGGGCCAAAGACCCGCTGATTGCCGATCAGGTGGCGAGCAATTACCGCAAGACTGACCTCAGCGACCGCCAGAAAGCGATGCTGGATTTCGCCGTGAAAGTCTCGCAGACCGCTCATCTGGTCGGCGAAAGCGACTTCGAGACGCTGGCCGGACACGGCTTCAGCGAAGACGACATCTGGGACATGGCGGCCATTTCAGCCTTCTTTGGCATGTCAAACCGCCTTGCCAACGTCACCAGCCTGCGCCCGAACGCCGAGTTCTACAGCATGGGCCGCTGACAAGTCCCTCTCCCCGGGATTGGCTGCGGCCCGTCCCGGGTGCCTTATTTGGCCTCGTACCAGCCCTTGGAGGCATTGACGATCCGCACCACTGACAGCATCACCGGCACTTCGATCAGCACACCGACCACGGTCGCCAACGCCGCCCCCGACTGAAAGCCGAACAGGCTGATCGCCGCCGCCACGGCCAGTTCAAAGAAATTGCTGGCACCGATCAGGGCCGACGGCCCGGCCACGCAATGAGCTACCCCCAGCTTTTTGTTCAGCAGATAGGCCAGACCGGAATTGAAATAGACCTGAATGGTGATCGGCACCGCCAGCAACAGGATCACCATTGGCTGGGCGATGATCTGTTCCCCCTGAAAGCCGAACAACAGCACCAGCGTCGCCAGCAAAGCGGTCAGGGACACCGGCCCCAAAACCGCCAGCACCCCGGCCAAAGCCTGCGGCCCACGCGCCAGCAGCACCCGCCGCCACAGTTGTGACAGCGCCACCGGTACGACGATATACAGCACCACCGACAGCAGCAGGGTATCCCACGGCACCGAAATGGCCGACAGCCCCAGCAGCAGGCCAACAATCGGCGCAAAGGCCACCACCATGATCGCGTCGTTCAACGCCACCTGCGACAGGGTAAAGTGCGGCTCGCCACGGGTCAGGTTGGACCAGACAAAGACCATCGCCGTACAGGGGGCCGCCGCCAGCAGGATCAACCCGGCAATATAGCTGTCAATCTGATCGGCGGGCAGCAAGGGCCGGAACAGGGTGGCGATGAACAGCCAGCCCAGCAAGGCCATCGAGAACGGCTTGACCGCCCAGTTGATGAACAGCGTAACCCCGATCCCCTTCCAGTGCTGGCCGACCTGATGCAAGGCGCCAAAGTCGATTTTCAGCAGCATCGGGATGACCATCAACCAGATCAGCACCGCTACCGGCAGGTTGACCTGCGCCATTTCCAGCCCTGCAATCGCGTGGAATGGTCCGGGAAACAGATGCCCCAGCGCCACCCCGGCAACGATGCACAGGGCAACCCACAGCGTCAGATAGCGTTCAAAAAAGCCCATGGCCGGTTTTTCCTGTCCGTCGGACATCTCAGACCTCCCCCGCCTTCTCAAGTCCCAGCGTGATCAGCCGCTGCATGCGGGCGGCAATCATCTCGTAAACCTCGCGGAACACTGCCAGCCGGTGCTGGTGGCTGCCCTCGGCGGCGGCGGGATCGGGGAACCCGACATGCAGCTTGCGCGGCACGCCCGGCCACAACGGGCAGACTTCACCGGCGGCGTTATCACAAACAGTGATCACCAGATCCATCACCGGCGCATCGGGGCGGGCAAATTCATCCCATGACTTTGACCGCAGGCCCGCAGTGGCATGGCCCTTTTCCTGCAGGATTTCCAGCGATAGCGGATTGACCACCCCCGTTGGATGGCTGCCTGCGCTATAGGCTTTCCACACACCGCCTCCCAGATCATTGATCAGGCACTCGGCCAGAACCGACCGCGCACTGTTTCCGGTACACAACACCAGTACGTTATGAATGGTCCCGCTCATTCTGATGGTCTCCCACAGCAGGGCTGCGCCGCACCTGCATCATCGTTCATGATCATCCCGTCCAGTGCCGAGCGGCCCTGGTCACACAACACCTGAAGAGGAACCCTGTTGACCTGTGCCAGCACCCGCCGGTCTTCGGCGATGGTCGGGCAGTCGGATAGCGCATCGGCCACCACCGCCAGAAAGCGCGGGGCCTCCGCATTCAACGGACGATCAGCCAGACGGTAATGGACCCACTTGCCTTCCCGCCGCTGCTGCACCAGCCCCGCGCCCTTCAGTACCGATAAATGCTTGGAAATGGTCGCCGGAGCCAAGCCCAGAACCGTGGTGATCTGGCACACACACAGCTCGCCGCTGGCCAGCAGTTTCAGTATCCGCACCCGGCTGGGGTCCGCGATTGCCTTGGCAACGATTTCGAATGTTTCCAGCACGGTCTCTCGCCACCATCATTTCGCTAACTGAGAAATTGATAGAGCTATAGAGATCCTGCTGTCAAGGCCCCCCCTGCCCCGGATGATCGGTACCTGCCAGGGACAGTCCCTCGACATGACTGGCATCATGATGCCCTTACAAAGGCGGCACTAAAAATGCAGAGCACTCTCGCTCATCGCGGAAACGCTCTGGTCCGCACCGAGGGGTGACCGTAAAGAAAACACGACCCCAAAGAACAACCAATAGATGCCTCATAAGCAGCAAATCTCAAAATAAGAATGACAACCATCAACATCAGTAGCAAAACGCAAATCACACAAAAATAAAGATACATTTTATCCAACAGAATTAGACACATATCAGAAACATATGTTTCTTAAAATATATTGCAAAATGCGTCTTCAATTCTCTCTATGCAACGCAAAATGCAAATTTATCCCTGAAATAAATAGATATATATATGTCTCTGCAGAACACCCAAATAGTTTCATGCAGAATCAAATCATTGCACAACATATGATTGATGTCATGCAATCCACATCAATGGCACGTTTCATGCTTACTCCCTCATGAATGGCGCAAATGGAGGTTGGCATGCTGATGGAATTCGGCCTTAAAAAGTCTGTGACAGCCTTGTCGAAAAAGATGACGTCAACGCTGATTGCCGCATTGGACAATCAGCCCACCTCGATCATGGTGATGGACCTGCAGAGCTTCACCATCGTCTACGCCAATCGTGCCAGCATGAAAATGCTCCGTTCTGTCGCATCCCTGCTGCCTGTTCCCGTTGATTCGGTTGTTGGATCGTCGATCGACGTCTTTCATAAAGTTCCCGACCGTCAGCGGGCCCTGTTACGCGATGTCCAGAACCTCCCTTATCACACCATCGTTTCCCTCGGCGATGAAAAGCTCGACCTGCACGTCACCCCGATCCTTGACGAGGCAGGCAGCTATTACGCCGCAGCCCTGACATGGTCCGTCGCCACCCGGCGACTGGCCATGGAAGCCGAAAACTACAGCCACCTGCAGATGCTCGACAGCATGCCGGTCAACATCCTGTATTGTGATCTGGATGGGGTCATCACCTACATCAACAGCACGGCCAAAAAGACGCTGGAAACGCTGGAATCCTACCTGCCGTGCAAACCTGACGAAATCATCGGCCAGACCTATGACATCTTTCATCGTCATCCACAGCACCAGCGCAAGATCGTCAACAACCACGCATCCCTGCCGCACCGGGCAAAGGTCAAGCTGGCCGATCAGCACCTTGACCTGACCATCAATGCGGTGCGGAACGGTAAGGGCGAGATAATCGGCACCATGCTGACCTGGGCGGTGATTACCGAGCAGGTGAACCTGTCACTGGCGGTGACCGAGATGACCTCCCGCCTCGGCTCGATCAGCCAGAACCTGCAATCGCAGGCGGCTGCCGGAGCCGCCGCCGCCGAAGAAACATCGGCGCAAACGCAAAGCCTGCAGGCTGCGACCGAACAGCTTCACAGCTCGATCGAAGAAATCGGCCAGCGCACCACCGCCGCTGCCGACATCAGCACCCACAGTCTGGGCGGGATGGAAGAAGTCAATACCCTGATCGGCGACCTGTCCGAAACCTCGCGCGAGATTGGTGAAGTGGTGTCCCTGATCAACACCATCGCCAGCCAGACCAACCTGCTGGCCCTGAACGCCACCATCGAAGCCGCCCGCGCCGGTGAAGCTGGCAAAGGCTTTGCCGTGGTGGCCAATGAAGTGAAAAGCCTGGCTCGCCTGACCGCCTCGTCCACCGAGAAAATTACCGGCCACATCAACACCGTGCAAACCATCGTCCGCAAGTGCAGCGAGGTGGCCGACACGGTTCTGGCGCAATCCCGCCAGATGACCGAAATCACCGTGCAGATTGCCGCCGCCATTCAGGAACAGTCTGCCGCCACCAGCGAAATCGGGGCCAGCATCGATCACGTTTATCAGGCGTCGTGCGACAGCAGCAAAAGCTCGATCGAAACCCTGTCGTCGGCCAATGAAATCACCGACTCAAGCTCGGAACTGCGCGGCAACATCCAGAAGTTCATCGACAACACCTGATGGCTCCTTTGGGATAAAACCGCACAGGGACCGATCGTTCTGGATAACGATCGACCTCTGTGCAGGTTTGTGGGGATATTCTGGAACCAGCCTCCTTGCCATCACTGGCAAAAAACCCGATAAACCCCGGCCGCAAGATCCACCGATACGATGCGGTGGTTATTGGTATCACTGATCAGCACACGACGGGCATTTTCGGCCCACACCCCGGCAGGCTCCCCCAAAGGCCGACACAGCGGATCGAGACATTGCCCCAGATCCAGCGTTGATACCTGCTGCTGATGGGGAATGACGTGGCGCAGAACGGCATTGTAGCTGTCGGCAACCAGCAGGCTCGCCAGTTGATCCGGCTGCTCATCCGGTAACAGGCACAACCCCAGAGGATGCTGTAACTGCGCCTGCCGGGTCTCCCCATCCCGATGGCCGAACTCGAACAGTCCACGCCCGATCATGGTAAACACCTGTTGCCTGTCCGCATCAGCCTCCAGCGTCAGACCGCGCAGGGCCGATGTTTCACTGTCGGCAAACCACAGAATCCCGCGCTGCCGATCCAGGACCAGCCCGCTGGGCTGGGCCAGCAGAGCCGCCTCCACCGGCCCGTCAACGATATTCTCGCCCCCCGTACCGACAACGGCCACCACCTGCACCCCACCATCCGGCTGGACCTGCAATCCCAACAACTGATGCGTTCCGGCATTGGCGACGTACAACAGGGGCCCGGCACTGGCGACAACCTCCACATCCCATGGCGATGCCAGTTCCAGACGGTCCCCCACAGCCACCTGTTCGCCCGTCCTGATCACCCCGCCGCGCCGACCATTCCCCGCCAGCGTCGAAATCGTTCCATTGGCCAGATCAATCCGCCGCAAGGCATGGTTCCCGGTGTCTGCCACATACAGCGCGTGACTGTCGGCCACCAGCCCTTGCGGCGAGCGGAAACAGGCTTCGCCCATCGTTCCGTCCTGCAAAGCAGCCTGCCCGCTGCCAAGGCGGGCACACACCGCCCCATCTTGATCCAGCAAGACAATCTGATGATGCCCGGCATCGGCCACCGCCCAGCGCGCCCTGTTGGCAAAGGCCGGAGGCACCGGAAGCGGCTTGATCTTGCCGGGGAACGCCAGCGCACCATCCAGCGTCGGAGCATCCTCAACCGGAAACGGCAGCAGATCCGCCGGGATGATTTCCCCCCGTTCGACAAAGCCATGCAAAATGGCCCCCAGCCCCTGAATCAGGCGTTCAGGATCAGGTTCGCCCGACACCTGCCCGATCACATAGCCATCGGGGGACACCAGCACCAGCGTTGGCCATGCCCGCACGGCGTATTCCTGCCACAGCTGCATGTCGGGATCATGAATCACCGGATGGCGGATCTGATAGCGATCAATGGCCGCCCGCACATTGGCGCTGTCGTGTTCGGCAGAAAACTTGGGGGAATGCACCCCGATCACCTGCACCAGACCGGGAAAGGCCTCTTCCACCTGATGCAGGGTTGGCAGCACATGCATGCAGTTGATGCAGCAAAAGGTCCAGAAATCGAGTATCACCAGCCTGCCCCGCAGGCTCTGCAGCGACAGGGGCGAAGGGCTGTTCAGCCACATCAAGCCGGGACGATCAATTTCCGGAGCACGCGATAGACCAATCATCGAAACGTCCTGCATAAAAACCGTACGGGATCAACCCCATACGCTTTGCATCGAAGGAAGGGTTATAGCGAGATGTCGTCATTCCACGAAGCCCCTTCAATCCCTTGCCGGAAAGTTCGCCCCCTGCCTCTCGGTACACGGCAAAAACAAAACGATCATGGAGCGCTGCTCCAAACCTCGCTGGGGCCTTAAGGCCCCAGACCCCACTATCTTGATATTGAAAGAAAAAATGGGGATCTGGGGGCATCACCCCCGGGTAGGTTCGGACGGCAGTCCGCCATTTTTCACCAACTGTCGTGTACTGTGGCGTCAGGTTCAACACACGCTGGTCTAGCCAATATGCACTCTGCACGATATACTATGGTAGAAGTGCGATCATACCATATCCGCCGCTCCCTCAGGTTTATCGAACGACCATGCGCGTCTTTCTTTCCCATGCCAGGCATCTGCAATGCCTGTCCCGCATCCTTCGCCCGCTGGCGTTCAGCTTTGCCCTGTTGCTGTTGCCCCCCCTGACCGCGTTCGCCGCCGAGTCCGGCTTTACCGGTATGGAAATTCAGGCTGCGGATCAGGGATTGCGGCAGGCTGTCGGACTTAAGGACGGACACGGGGGCATCATCATCCGCGACATCATGCCCGGCAGCCCCTCTGAACAGGCCGGGCTACAGCGCGGTGACATCCTGACGGATTTTGATGGCGTCAGCATCCAGAGCCTGAATCAGCTGGTGGCCTACATGCAAGGCACCAAGCCCGGGCAGACGGTCGCCTTCACCCGCTGGCACAGTGGCAAAAGCAACCCGCAAACCATCGCCCTGTCCTCCTGGCCGGCGGGCTGGGACATCCGGACCAACGCCGCCGCCGTTGTCCCCCGTCTGGGGTTAACGCTGGTTGCCCTCACGCCCGAGGTGCGCGAGAACGCGGGCCTGCGCTGGGGACGCACCGGTGTCCTGATCCGCTCGCTTGACAGCAACGCCCCGGCAATCAAATGGGGCCTCGAAGCGGGCGACCTGATCGTCAGTGTTGGCCGTCAGTTGATCAGCAATCCGGCGGATGTCGATCAACTGCTGGCCCGGATGGGCAATCACTGGTACCTGCTGGTCGAACGTGACAATCAGGTGTTTCTGGCCGGGCCATCAATGGACAAGGCCCCGGTGGTTGCCACCAGCACCATCCTTGCCGCCAAACTGGCCGATGGCCCGTTTGTGATGGATGTGGCCACAACCTCCTACCCCGGCTCGACCAATACGACCCCCTTGCCTTCCCGGGCAGGGACACTGCCCGCCATGCCATCCCCCCTGCCGTCTCCGGCTGATCAGGAACAGGCTCTGGATCACCTTGGGTTGTCGGTTGCCACCCTGACCGATGCCCGCCGCAAGGACATGCGCCTGCGCTGGTCCTCACAAGGACTGGTGGTCACCCGGGTTGAGGCGGGTAGCCTGGCCCATCAGGCCGGACTGGCACCGGGGCATGTGATCTGGTCGGTCAACCAGAGTGCCCCGCCGTCCATTGCCCACATCACCACCGCCTTGCAGGCCCCGGCCACAGATGACCGCTCGGCCGCCAACGCCGCCCTGCTGGTCGAAGCCCGCAACGGCTTCTTCCTTGTCACCCTGCCGCTGCGTGACACTCAGGCAGGCACCCTGACCGATGCCAACCCCCTCGCCCGCTTTATGGACGACGGGACAAAGGGGCAAACCACCCCCTGACCCCGATAGCTGCGCCCCGGTGCGGCCGCGATCTTTACACGCTACTCACCCTCCGACGGGGGTGCAGAGTTCGATCAGCGTGCCTTCCAGCGATCGAACGTAGGCAATCGTCTGCCCCCACGGCTTTTCGACCGGCGGATGGACCGGGGTCGCACCGGCATCAACCGCGGTCTGATAGGACTGCGCAACATCTTCGGTGACAAAAGCCAGCTCAATGCCGGGGGGAAGCGCGTCGGGCTTTACAGGGGCACAAGCCCCGTGGAAATTGGCCTCAGCCAGCTCCAGAGAGGCAAAGGCCAGCGTCGTGGAGCCAGTCTCCAGCTCACCGTACTCCCCTGACTCATGTAAAAATCTTGTTTTGAAACCAAAAGCCGTCTCATAGAAGGCCAAGGTGTGGGCGACCGAAGCAACATAAATAATCGTGTAGCCAAAACGCATAAGGCACTCCTCCATCAGATTTGAAAGCAACTCCGAACAGACCAGCCCGTCTGCCTCACCGGATTTGCCGGATACCCAATAACGTTAGAGCATTTTCAAGTTGACCGTCGACGGTCAACGGCTCGGAAAATGCGGCCCTAGAGCAGCGTGCGTTAAATCGGATGCGGGCACGCTGCTCTAACCTTTTGTTCTGTCGCATTGTTGTTGCGAAAACCGGTTCCCACTTTTCGCACAATGCTTGTCTTATGATTTTTCGTGCTGACAGGCGATAAAGGATCCCTCGAGAGGGTGTTGCAACACCCTCTCGAGGGCGAGGGTAGGATCCACACAATGCAGGTCGTTAACGGACCGAGTTAGAGTTTGATCACCCTCGTCTTTTCCATAGGCCTGAACGGATACCAGGGGTTTGGCCCCGGATGACAAGCAGAGGCGCG
>Ga0209373_10000160_pt1 | contig 145613 bp, 138 predicted proteins | sample Higcelweek5metaG_FD_187173 | JGI IMG/M metagenome (GOLD analysis project Ga0209373, IMG submission 187173) | Freshwater pond sediment microbial communities from the University of Edinburgh, under environmental carbon perturbations - High... | ecosystem: Environmental > Aquatic > Freshwater >... | reverse complement strand
CAACCTCGTCCGCGCCGTCGCCGACAAAAAATCTCTCAAACTCAGGCGCAAGGCCGCAGGATGGGACGTCCGATACATGAAGATCATCCTCGGCCTACCAACGCGTTAACCTGGATTCGTTGCCCTGGCCGACAATGGCCGATCCGCCGAAGGGCCGAGGGAGCGTTTCTTGCGCCGGTTAATTGGATCAAGGCGTCAGCAGAGCCAAAGCTGTGTTCGGTTGCCGCAGCGGGGAGAGATTGCGCGGCAGGCACGTCTCGCGATTGTTTTTACGGACTGTGACAGAAAAATGAGAGATCCGCAGGAGTCAACGCGTATGAGTTGTTACATTCTCGAATGAATTTGCCTCATATTGTCTTGGTCGTTTATCTTCATGAAATATAAAAATCAATTTAACAAAAACGCACCATAAAAAAAGTCAAGTATTATCAAAATTGAGGAAATTTGTATTTTGACCGATTCCCATTATAAGAATAGTTTTTATAACGCCGACTTGAAATGGCATCGTCTCGCAATGATTTTTTGAGATCATTGGATGGTCCGTTTTTTGCGGTAAAAATAAGAAGTCAATCCGAAATTTACCCTGTAATGACACGGGATTTATCGGTGACTTCTCAGCTCCTTAAACCTGGATCGCCGCCGCGAGGGAGTCCCAAAATGGACATTGATTATCATTACTACATGATGAAGGTTCTGTCCTATTACGCCGGGTTCTCCAAAAAGGACGCGGAAATCATCGCGTATGCATGTCAGTACGTCGATGACGCCAACGAATACGCGTCGATGGCCTTCCAGAACATTGATGACTTGATCGGCGCGGAGCCGGACGTGAGCGCGGTCGGCCTTGTCGTCGGGCAGGGAGGGCAGCGCCGCTTCAACCGGGTCTGCACCGGGCATGACGATCTGCAAAGCGCGGGCGGCGCGTTGCCCGACGCGCAGCGCAAGACCTATGTCCCGTTCCATTTCGTGCCGTCGGCGACCAAGGACGTGGGCCACGAGTTGGGCAACCGCACCTCACCCAACTGCGCGTTGGTCGGGGAGTTGATGGACAAGGCCGCCGCCGCCGTGACCGCCCAGCCGGGGCAGGAACGCCCGTTGATCAAACTGGGTATCGCCTTGCACACCTTCATCGACAGTTGGGCGCACAAGGATTTTTCCGGCTTCTTCGACCGGAACGACAACGGGTCGGACGCGCTGTGGGCGCGGAAATCAGGAAGCGACTTTGAAAGAGTCGATCTCAATTTCATGGCCTCGGTCGTTCCTGAAACGGGCCACGCCAAAGTGCATCGTTTCCCTGACTGCTCGCACATCGTCTGGCGCTATCGGAATCCCTTCACGGGGAAGATTTGGGACCGCGACAATCCCAGCCTTTATATGGTGGCGGCGCGCGCCGCGTTTGATCGCCTGAGCGCGGCCTCCCCGAAGCTGCCGCACGCTCAGCCGTGGGAGGCGATTGAAGCGCGGGTGCGGGAATGCACCGTCTACACCTCGCCCCACAGTTGGCGGCAAACGGATCCTTTGGACCCGGCGGTCATCAACGACAAGAAAATTCACTACATCCGCCATTTCCCTGATCTGGAGCTGGGCGTCCTGAAGAAGGATGGGCGCGTCCTGTCCGCTGCGGAAACCGAGGCGCTGCAAGGCTATGACGGCGTCGCCGTCGAAAACAGCTATGACAAGTTTGCTTGGAAGGCGGCCTCCTTTCAGGTTTTCAGCCGCGTTGGCGGAGAGATACCGATCCACAGCGAGTTTTTGAACGTTACAAAATGGCAAACCGTTGGGGCGGCGGCCGTGATGGCGAAGGCCGACTGGGAAAGCTGGACCTACCGTTTCCGCAGCGACGGCGAGGGCCGGTTGCGGTGGGTCTGGTTCCAGATTGAAGCCGACCGCCAGCGTCAGCATGTGCTGGACCGCATCAACATTCCACCTGAGCGTCTGGATTCCCTCTCTCTGATGGGCAGCCAGGTCTTGGCGCTGGCGGACAATCTTCCCGAAGGGATACAGCGAAAAATCGCTTCTTTGGGTGGATTGGCCGCGAAACTCGGGGTCGCCACCGCTTTGACGCAAAAGAAGTCCTGGATTCGGGTGCAGATCATCAACAACACCGCCTATCCATTGGTTCACAAGGGCGACCCCGCTCAGGATTTCAACCTGATCCAGACCATCACCGTCGGCAACCCCTTGCCAGTCGGTCCGACGAATCTGGCCGAGAAAAACGTCGACCGAGGCTGTGGAAAATACTGGGAGGACGCTGTTCCTCGAAATGTCCTGCCGCATGACGCCGGTTTCTTCGCCGCTTGCGAGCGGGACAACAACCCGGTCAACGCCGTGGCCGGGGCTGCTCGGTTCGAAATGGCGGTGAATCGTCACATCGGCTTCACCATTCCCTTCTCGCAACCCGCCCTCAGCGAGTCTCGCAAAGTCACCGTCATGGATGGCCATGGCGACCGCTTTGTGGCCTGGAACGCTTTGGGAGAGAGTCATGGAATCCCGCACTGTCGCCGAATCTCGACGGTGGAAGGTTACTCCATCCGGGTGACGGTGTTGCCGGGCAGCAATTCTTTGATCGTGATTGACGACTTCAACCTTGAGGAGGAGACGGCGCGCGCCAACGCTTACTGGAGCGATCACCCGGACGCGCACGGGGCCATCGGCGGAATCTGCAACGTCGGCCAGTCGAACGGCAATCAACATGACGCCTCATTCCTGCATTACCTCACTGTTGGGCGCGAGCGCGAGCATGTGTGGGGCAAGGAGGAGATCAGCGCCTCTCTCACCCAGCTCTATTGGGACGTTTACCCCGACGTCGCGAAGGACGGCCATTATGGGCGCAATGGAAAGCTCGGCGCGGCGGGCGCGCGGCGTCATTATCAGGCGCATGGTCGGACGGAAGGCCGAGGGTGGGAGCAGTTGCCGTTGATCCGCCAGCAGTCCGAATCCTACTGGAACCGTAACCCGGACGTGGCCGGAAACGCGGAGTATGGTCGGAACGGCAAATATGGCATCCGTGGCGCCATCGATCATTTCCGCAAGCATGGCGAGGCGGAACTTAAGGCGGGCAACAGCAAGCGCTATTGGGGGTTGTAACCGACCGTCAAGCGGAGGAGCGGCGCCGCCGCTCCTCTTTTTCCAGGCGCGCCCGCTCGCGCCGCGCCAAGGCCAAACAACGAAAGGCCAGTCAACCCATTGGATTGACTGGCCTTCTTGATGGTAGCAGCGGAGGGATTTGAACCCCCGACCAAGGGATTATGATTCCCCTGCTCTACCACTGAGCTACGCTGCCATCGTGTCCGGTCGTTGCTGGCCGGGCCGCTTCTATAGGGCAGAGGGCGGTTTTCTGTCAATAGGCCGAAACAGAGTTTTTGCAGTTTTTTACGGGACGGTTCCGGCGATCCAGCCGCCGCCCAAAACGCGGTCATTCTGGTAGACGACGCAGGCCTGACCGGGGGCGACGCCGTGTTGCGGCTCGTGCAATTCCACCCGCGCGGTTCCGTCGGCGGCCATGCGCCAGGTCGCGGCGGCGGGTGGTTGGGCGGAGCGCAGCTTGACCGACACCTCCAGCCCGGCGCCGTCGGGCAGGGCGGGGCCGAGCCAGTTGACCTCGCGCACCGACACCACCGACCGGGCCAGATCGCGGCGCGGGCCGACGACGACGCGGCGTTGCCCCGGCTCCAGCCGGACGACGTAGAGCGCTTCGTCCTCGCCCCGGATGCCGCCGATGCCCAGCCCCTTGCGCTGGCCGACGGTGTAATGCACCACGCCCTGGTGACGGCCCAGCACGCGCCCGTCGATGTGGACGATGTCGCCCGGCTCGACCGATCCGGGCCGCAGCTTGGCGACGACCGACGCGTAATCGCCGTCGGGCACGAAGCAAATATCCTGGCTGTCGGGCTTGGCCGCGACCTCCAGCCCGTGGCGTTCGGCCAGCGCGCGGGTTTCCGGCTTGGTCAGGCCGCCCAGCGGGAAGCGCAGGAACTCCAACTGGTCGCGCGTGGTGGCGAACAGAAAATAGCTCTGGTCCTTGCCCGGATCGACGGCGCGGTGCAGTTCCGCCCCTTGCGGGCCGAGCAGGCGGCGGACGTAATGGCCGGTGGCCAGCGCTTCCGCCCCCAGATCGCGGGCGGTGTTCAGCAGGTCGCGGAACTTGACGCGCTGGTTGCAGCGCACGCAGGGAATCGGGGTTTCGCCGCGCAAATAGCTGTCGGCGAAATCATCCATCACGTCTTGGGAAAAGCGCCCTTCGTAATCCAGCACATAATGCGGGATGCCGATGCGTTCGGCGACCTGCCGGGCGTCGTAGATGTCCTGACCGGCGCAGCAGGCGCCCGCCTTCATCACCGCCAGCCCGTGATCGTAGAGTTGCAGGGTGATGCCGACGACGTCGTAGCCCTCCTCCCGCAGCACGGCGGCGGTGACGGAGGAATCCACCCCGCCGGACATGGCGACGACTACGCGGGTGTCCTGGGGGCGCTTGGGAAGACCGAGGGAGTTCATAACGTTCACTGTCGAAAATGCGCCGGGACCGGCGCCGGGGATGCGGGCGGCGTCGCCACCAAGGCGCCGACGCGGGGGCGGGCCTTGGTGGAGTCAACCCGCCGCGTTCCCGGACGTCAGCCCTTGGACGCGTTGTTGGCGCCGCTGGGCAGGCGGACGACCAGCCCGTCCAGCTCTTCGGTCATGATGATCTGGCAGCCCAGGCGCGAGGTCTTGGTCAGGCCGAAGGCCAGATCCAGCATGTCCTCTTCGTCTTCCGCCGCCTCGGTCAGAACGTCGAACCATTCCGGCTCGATGATGACGTGGCAGGTGGAGCAGGCGAGCGAGCCTTCGCAGGCGCCCTCCAGATCCAGGCTGTTCTTGTGGGCGATTTCCAGAACGGACAGGCCGAGCGGAGCGTCCACCTCGCGGCGGCTGCCGTCGAGTTCGATGAAGGTCATCTTGGGCATCGGAATCCTCGTTTTTGCAAAAAGGGTGGGCGGGTTAAGGGATGGGCGGGGCGTCCGCCTGCGCCGGTGTTTCGCCTTGCAGGACGCGCAGGGCGTGGGCGCGGCGGGCCGGATCGGTCAGGGTCGCCAGCGCGTCGGCTAGGGCGGCGGCCTGCGCGCTGGCGTTGGCGCGTTGGGCCTCGTCGCGGTCGGCGAAGCGGTCCCCGGCGAAGGCGCGGGCGAAGCCGCTGTATTGGCGGGCGATCTGCGCCGGATCAAGGTCGAGACGGCGCTCCAGACCAAGCCGGGTGAAGGGGTCGAGTGAGGCGGGCGGCAACACCGCGCCGCAGGCGTGGCAGAACAGCGCGCGCGGGCCGACCACACCGCCGCATTGGCCGCAGGGATCGAGCGGGCGGGCGGGAGTGTCGGGGCCGCCGTTGGACGGGCCGGAATCGGAACGGGTCATGCGGGTGGTCCACCAAAACGCCAAGACGACAGGCCACGCGACAGGCCATGCGTCGGTGCTCCAGCCGCGTCATACCCAGAACCGCCGTCCGGCGCAATGTGGGATTTCATCCGGTTGAAGTGCGCGGCGTCGGCCGTGGCCGAACGCCTCACGCCGCCGCGCTCCGCTGGGCCAGAGTGAACCAGGCGGTCAGGAAACGGTCCACCGCCTCGTCGTCGCTGGTCCAGCCCAAACTGACGCGGATGGCCGACGCGGCGGTGACGGCGTCGGCCCCCATCGCCGCCAGCACATGCGACGGTTTGACCTTGCCGCTGGAGCAGGCCGACCCGGCGCTGACCGCCACACCGGCCAGATCCAGCGCCATCACCTGGGTCTCGCCCAACAGGCCGGGCAGGACCAGGCAGCTTGTGTTGGGAACCCGCGCGGCGCCCGCGCCCATGATTCGGGCGTGTGGGGCGCCCGCCAGCGCTTCGCGCTCCAGCCGGTCGCGCAGGTTGGCCAGCGCGGCGGCGTTGGGCAGTTCGTCACGGGCCAGCCGGGCGGCGGCGCCGAAACCGACGATGCCCAGCAGATTTTCGGTACCGGCGCGCTTGCGCTTTTCCTGACCGCCGCCGCGAATGAGCGACTCCGGTTCCAACCCTTCGGCCAGAATCAGCGCGCCGACGCCTGCCGGGCCGCCCAGCTTGTGGGCCGACAGGGTCAGCAGATCGACGCCCAGTTCGGCGAAGGACAGGGGCAAGCGACCCGCCGCCTGCACCGCGTCGGCGTGGACCAACGCGCCGCGCGCGTGGGCCAGACGCGCGGCCTCGGCCACCGGCTGGATCACCCCGGTTTCGTTGTTGGCGACCATCAGGGACAGCAACGCGGACGGGGTTCGCTCCAACGCCGCCGCCAGAGCGGCTTGGTCGATCACCCCGTCGGACGTCACTGGCAGCCGTTCGGCGGCTGGATCGGCGGCCAACACCGACTCATGCTCGATGGCGGAGGTTAGAACGGAGCGACCGGGAAAGCCGCGCAGCGCCATGTTGTTGGCTTCCGTCCCGCTGCCGGTGAACAGCACTTGCGCCGGTTTTACCCCGACCAGCGCCGCCACGGCGGCGCGCGCCTCCTCCACCGCGCGGCGGGCGGTGCGGCCAAAGGCGTGGACCGACGACGGGTTGCCGACCAGATCCATCGCCTGGACCATCGCCGCCCGCACCGCTGGCTTGAGCGGCGTTGTGGCGTTGTGGTCCAGATAGATCCGCTCGCGCGCGGAGGCCGCTTGTGGGTTCATCCGAACAGAGGTCACGCGAAACGCTCACTCGGCGGCGACGGCGGCGTCGCTGTCGGGCAGGACCGGGCGGGCCAGCAGCAGGCCGCTGGTGCCGATGATCCGCCGATCAACCACGTCGGCGATGGTGACGGAGCTGAGATACATGTGGATCTGGTTGCCCAGCTCCTCCCACAGATCGTGGGTCAGGCAGCGGGAACGGTTGGTGCGGCAGCCCTGCGGCGTGCCGTTGGCGCAGCGGGTGGTGCGGATCGGCTCGTCCACCGCCAATATGATGTCCGACACGCGGGTTTCGTCCGCCGGGTGGGCCAGGAGATAACCGCCGCCGGGGCCGCGCACGCTCTTGACCAAGCCGCCCTTGCGCAGCTTGGCGAAGAGCTGCTCCAGATAGGACAGCGAGATTTCCTGCCGCTCGGCGATGTCGGCGAGCGCGATCGGGCTGCCCTGGCTGGTGGCCGCCAGATCGACCATGGCCATCACGGCGTAACGTCCCTTGGTGCTCAGTCTCATCGCATGTCTCCTTGAACGTCCCTGATCCCGCCGTTGCGGGGGGCTGAAGCGCTGGTGTTGGGGGTGAGGGCGGCGTCCTCCAACTCGGTCACGCGGGCTTGCAGCGCCGTCATCTGGTCGAGCAGACCGGACAGGGCGCGGGCCACGGGGTCGGGAAGGTCGCCGCAAGGCGTGCCGTAGGGCAGGAATGTCTGGGTGTCGGCGGGGCTGCGCGGCGTCACCGGCTTGGCCGGGATGCCGACCATGGCGGTTCCGGGCGCGACGTCGGCGACCACAACCGCGTTGGCGCCGATCCGCGCGCCGTCGCCGATGGTGATCGCGCCGAGGATCTTGGCGCCCGCGCCGACGATGACGCCGTCGCCCAAGGTGGGGTGCCGCTTGCCATGCTCCAGCGACGTGCCGCCCAGCGTCACCCCGTGATAGAGCATGACGTCGTCGCCAATGTCAGCCGTTTCGCCAATGACGACGCCCATGCCATGGTCGATGAAGAAGCGTCGCCCAATCGTGGCGCCGGGGTGAATTTCGATGCCGGTCAAGGCGCGGGCGAGGTGGGAAATCAGGCGCGCGGACAACCGCCATTCGGCGTCATGGCAGCGGCGGGCCAGACGGTGCAGAAGGATCGCGTGAAAGCCGGGATAGCACAGCGCAACCTCCAGCCGCGACCGGGCGGCGGGGTCGCGGGCCAGGATCCCGTCGATCTCTTCGCGAAGATGCTTGAACACGCCATCACCCGCCGTGGTATAGTCCGCCCTCTTGCTGGAAGAGTGATCTTTCACAAGACCTCATCCGACCGCCCTTAAGGCCGCAGCCGCCGCAACGGCCCGGCTTTGGGGAGCGGAACAAGCGGGTTGCCCCGGAGGACGTATCGACGCATATAGGATGACCAACCAAATTGGTCAAGAATTGTGTGCGAAAAACCCCCACTCCGTGACGGGAAACCCCGTTAACGCGCCGATGGGGCCGATTTTCGGCCTCGCGGCTGTTTCGACAACCCTTCGTTCGCGTCAGGATCGTCGCTCCCATGCCTGAAGTGCTCATCAACGGTCCCGCCGGTCGCCTGGAAGGCCGTTACACCCATGGCAAGCAGCCGAACGCCCCGGTCGCGCTGCTGTTGCATCCCCATCCGCAGCACAATGGAACGATGAACAACAAGGTGGTCTTCACCCTGTTCCAGTCCTTCACCAAGCGCGGTTATTCGGCTCTGCGCTTCAATTTCCGGGGCGTCGGGCGCAGCCAAGGAACCTATGACAAGGGCGAGGGCGAGTTGGCCGACGCCGCCGCCGCGTTGGACTGGTTGCAGACCTACAACCCCAATGCCCCGGTCTGCTGGATCGGCGGCGTGTCGTTCGGGGCGTGGATCGGCATGCAGTTGCTGATGCGGCGGCCCGAGATCGACGGCTTCGTGTCGGTGTCGCCTCCTGCCAATCTGTTCGATTTCTCGTTTCTGGCGCCGTGCCCGTCCTCCGGCCTCATCATCCACGGCGACCGTGACGAGCTGGTGCCGTCGGCGTCGGTGACGAAGCTGGTGACGAAGCTGTCGCACCAGAAGGACATCCACATCGACCACCGGGTCGTTCCCGGCGCGAACCATTTCTTCGTCAACCGCACCGATGAGCTGGCGGTGCAGGTCGATGATTATCTGGGCAAGGCGGTCGGCAGCAGCCCGACCATTCCGGCGGTCGCCGAGTGAGCCTCCGCCCGATGTCGTGACGTCACCGGAATGACGAAAAGCCGCCGCTGGTCTCAGCGGCGGCTTTTTTCATGCCAAACTTTTTCATGCCTGGGGCGTGGGCGACGGGACCGTTCAGGGCGCGCCGCAGGACAAGACCCAAACGTCGTAGATCGCGTTTTCCATCGCCGACAAGCCGGGGCTGGACGCGAACATCCAACCGCTGAAGGCGGTTTCGGCCTGCTCGCCGGGCTTGATTTCAGTAACCTCCAGAAAGGCGGCGGCTTCCGGCGGGTCGATGGGCGGGTTTTCCCGGCAGGCGCGCAGGGTGATGCGCAGGCTGCCCATCGCCTTGGTCTCCCCCACCGCGATGGTGAAGGTGGAGGTTCGGGCCGTCACCTTGTCCAGCCATTGCAGCTTGGCGCCGGGGCGGGCGATCATCTGCTCCGGCTTGGTGGCGGCGCTGGCCGGAACGGGGGCGGTCAGCAGGGCGGCGCCGAGAAGGGCCGCGCCGGTCAACCGGGACAGGAGCGTCGAAAACGTCGTCACGTCGGATCGCTTTCGTGGTTGCGGAACTGCGATCATGCCTTCTATCGCGGAAAGCGCGTCGTCGTCCATGAGAGGAGGGTGGGGCAGGAATGCGGCGAACGTCAGGCCGTCTTGTCGGCGGCGAAGCGCAGGCGGACGTAATCGGCGGTCCACCGGCCTTCGGAGTCGCGCAGCTCGGCGGCGACGGAGTCCAGAACCTCGGCGATCAGGGCCGGTTGTTCCGCTTCCGAAACGCGGTTGAGGAAGCTTTGCGCGAAGGTGGTCAGCCACCCGGCCATGTCGGTGGGCAGCGGCGTCGGGCGCGGGATCAGCGCGATGCTGCGCACGGTGAAGCCAGCGGCTTCCAGCTTGGCTTGATAGGAGTCGGGCGTCGGGAAATACCAGGGGTTGGCGGCTTTGCCGTCCAGCCCGCGCCGGTCAAGCGCGGCCTCCAGCCCGGCGACGATCCGCCCGACATTGCCCGCGCCGCCAAATTCGGCAACGAAACGACCGTTGGGCTTCAAGGCCCGCGCCACCCCGGCGATCACCGCGTCGGGCTGCGTCATCCAATGCAGGGCGGCGTTGGAGAACACGGCGTCGAACTCCGCCGTGAAGGGCAGGGCGTGGCCGTCAATCACGCGGGCGTCGAGACCGCGCGCGCTGGCCGTGGCGACAAACTCCGGGCTGGCGTCGGCCCCGACCACGGTGCAGCCGAACCCGGCCAGACGTTCGGTCAGGGTGCCTTCGCCGCACCCCAAATCCAGAATGCGCTCTCCCGCCGCCGGGGCCAGCAAATCCACCACCGGCATGCCAAGTTCCGGGACGAATCCGGCGTGCCGCTTGTAGCCGCCCGCTTCCCAACGCTGATCGGTGTTGGTCATTGCAAACCTTCATTCATTGTCATATCGGAACGATCCGATTTCAAAACGATCACGGCGCCTCAAACGACAAAGGGGGCCGAATGGCCCCCTTTGCGTGGTCGATGGCGCTGGCGATCCGCTCACATTTTCGGCGGTTGCGCCCCGGCGGCGGACTCCGCCGGTTTGCTCATGCTTTGCAGCGAGAAGATGACCTGACCCAAAAGCTGCTCCAGACCGGGCGTGCTCTGGGTGTATTCGATGCGACCGTTCGGTTTGATGAGGTCGGGGTCGCCACCCGGCTCAAGCGACAGGAACTTGCCGCCCAGCAGGCTTTCCGACGCGATCACCGCCGCCGTGTCCTTCGGCAGCTTGACCGTGTTGTCGAGCACCAGATGGACGACCGCCTGATAGCTTTTGGGGTCGAGCGACAGGCCAACGACGTTGCCGACCTTCACGCCGCTGATCCGCACGTCAGAGCCGTTTTGCAGCCCGGTGATGCTGGAAAAATTGGCCGTCACCTCATAGCCCTGCACCTTGCGCAGATCCGCGCTTTTGTAGGCGAAGGCCAGGAAGACGCCAGCGGCGACAAGCACGACGCCGCCCAGCACGGTTTCGATCACGTTCCGACGCATAGGATGATCCTGCTGCGGAGTCCGGCCGGTCAGGCCGGAGTCCAAGGCTCGTAATCGCCGGTCGCGGCCACGCGCTCGCCACCCGCCAGCGCGTGGCCGGGCGGACGGTAGGCCTGGGTCGAACCGGACAGGTTGGGCAGATGCTCTTGCTGCCACGGCTTGCGCAGGCTGCTGGAGCCTTCGGGCAGCGGCTCCTTGAAGGTGTGGTGCAGCCAGCCGTGCCATTCCGGCGGGATCTTCGTCGCGTCCGGCTCACCGGCGTAGATCACCCAGCGGCGCTCGCGCGCGCCAGCGGGGGTGGTCTTGCTGCGGTAATAGACGTTGCCGAAACGGTCGCTGCCGACCTTCGCGCCCCGGCGCCACGTCACGAAATTGATGTGAATGTTCGCCAGTTTGGTGAACAGAGAGAGTGGCTCGGTCATCGTCGCTCGCGGATTCGGGGAAGCTGTCCCGCCCCGTTCGAGGCGGGCCGGTCGAATGCGGGCCGCACTATGACACCGCGAAGACGCCGCGTCCACACCCGCCGACAGGGCAGGGGCGGCAACGGCTTGAGATCAAGCGAACTTGCGGTCGGTCAACAGCAGCCGCAGGGCGAATCCCAAAAATAGAACCCCGGCCAACCCGTCGAGCGCGGTCTTCATCCGTCGGCTGGACAGCACACGCCGGGCGGTTCCGGCGCACAGCGCGGCGACTCCGACCAGATAGGCCGCGCCCAGCAGGGTGATGACGTTGCCCAGCAGGAAAATCTGCGCCGCGACATGGCCCAATTCCGGGGCGACGAATTGCGGCACGAAGGCCAGTTGGAACAGGATGATCTTGGGATTCAACAGGTTGGTCAGCAGCGCCTGGGTGAAAACGACGGAATCCCGTGCCGAGTCTCGCGCCGAGTCGCTGGCCGACGTCGGTGCGTCCGCGCCGTCGGCCCGGCTGGCGACCGCGCTCCACAGCGACCGCGCGCCGATCCAGGCGAGATAGGCTCCGCCCGCGTAGCGCAGCGCGTCGAACAGGGCGGGGGAGGCGGCGATCAAGGCCGACACGCCGATGGCGGCGAGCAGCGCGTGGATGACGTTGCCCAGCGAAATGCCCAGCGTGGCGATGACGCCCGCTCGCCGCCCGTCGGCGACGCTGCGGGTCAGCACCAAGAGGAAATCCGGCCCTGGCGCCAGCACCAGCACGCAGACGGCGATCAGATACAGGTGAAGCAGATGGGGATCGAGCGGCAGCGTCATCGTGGGGGGAGAACCTTTCCGATCAAGGCCCAATCAGTCGGGCCAGCGGCGGTGCAGCCACAGCCATTGGGCCGGGCGCTCGCGCACCCAATCCTCCAACAGCCGGTTCAGCCGTTCCATCACAATCCGCGCGTCGGCAATGCGGTCGCCGCTGGTCGGGTGTTCCAAGGGCGGCAGGACGGTGATGCGGAAATTTGGCCCATCCAGCCGCTCGGTCAGCGCCAGCGACAGCGGAATGCCCAGACGGATCGCCAGTTGCGCGGCGGCGGGGGCGGTCATCGCGTCGCGGCCAAAGAAGGGCACGGGGATGCCGTCGTTCATTTTCTGGTCGTACATGATGCCGACATGGCCGCCCTTGGACAGCTCGCGCAGCAGCTTGCGCGCGCCGTCGGCCCCCTTGGGGATCTGGGTGTCGGAGGCGGCGCCGCGCAGCTCGATCAACAGCTTGGCGACATAGGGGTTGTTGGGCGCGCGGTAGACCAGCCCCAGCTTCAGGCCGCGCAGGCGGGAGGCGACCGATTGCACCTCCCAATTGCCCAGATGGGCGGCGACCATGATTCCGGCCTTGCCGTCGTCGCGCATCGAATCGACATGCTCGCCGCCGACGAACACCGTCCGGTCGCGGCCAATCTCCTCCAAATGGGGGTATTCGGCGACCGTCCGGCCCAGATTGTCCCACATGGCGCGGATGATCGCCTCGATCTCCGCCGCCGGTTTCTCGGGAAAGGCGCGGGTCAGGTTGCGCCGGGCGGTGCGGGTGCCGGGCAGCCACGGCCCGACCATCCGCCCGATCCAGCCCCCAAGGGCCGAGGCGCGGTCCACGGGCAGCGCCCGGAACAGGCGATGCACGCCATAGACGAAGGCGGCCTCCAGCGGGTGGCCGACGCGGCGGGTCAGCCACTTGACGAGCGGGCTACGTGGCTTCGCCATGCGAGCCTCCCTTCAACGATGGGTGATCGAGCAAACGGTCGAGGTCCGTCGGGGCGTCCCAGGTGATGGCGACCGGCAGGACGGCGACGCGGGCGCGCAGATCGGCGGGCAAACGCACGGCGTCCTTGGCGGTGGTGACGGGCAGGGCGTCCAGCGCCGCCGCTTGATCCAGCAACGCCTGGATCTCTGCCGCCTGATAGGGGTGGTGGTCGGCGAAAGGCCGTCGGGCGACCACATCCGCGCCGAGCGTCTCCAGCGTCATGAAAAATTTTTCCGGGCGGCCAATCCCGGCGAAGGCGAGAACCCGGCGTCCGGCCAGGGCAAGGCCGCTTTCGTCCGCCGCCAACCGGGCGCGCAGAACGGGCAGGCTTCCAGCCAGGGCGGCGACTCCGGTTTGGTCCGGCCCGACGATGACCAGGGCGCTGGCGCGGCGCAGCCCGTCGGCGATCCGTTCGCGCAACGGCCCGGCGGGAATCAGCCGCCCATTGCCAAAGCCGACCGCGCCATCGACGACGATCAGCGCGCGATCCTTGAACAGACCAGGGTTCTGGAAGCCGTCATCCATGACGATGGCCCCGGCCCCCGCCGCGACGGCGGCCTCCGCCCCGGCGGCGCGGTCGCGGGCGACCCAGCAGGGCGCGGATTCTGCCAGCAACAGCGCCTCGTCGCCAACGTCCGCCGCGCTGTGGCGGGCGGGATCGACGCGCAGCGGCCCGGCCTCGCGCCCGCCATGGCCACGGGTCAGCGCGTGGGCGTTCACGCCGCGCGCGCGCAGCGCGGCGAGGATCGCCAGCCCAACCGGAGTCTTGCCCGCGCCGCCCGCCACCAGATTGCCGACGCAGATCACCGGAACGCCGACCCGGCGCGGCGTGATTCCCGCCAGCCGCCGCCGTCCGATCAGCCCATAAAGCGCCCCCAGCGGGGCCAGAGCCGCCGCCGCCGCGCCCGGTGGCCGATACCAGAAAGCCGGTGTGCGCAACCGCGTGACTCCCGATCAGGCCGCCGAACGGATGCCGGCGGCGCCCAGCACCGGGGCCAAGGCGCCGAGCGCGCGGTCCACGATGCGGCGGTTGTCCTCCGTCACGCGGGCGGCCCCGGCGACGATTCGGGCGCGGGCGCGCTCGTCGGTCAGCAATTGGCGGGCGGCGGTGATGAGGGCCGGGCCGTCGGCGACCAACAGCGCCCCGCCCGCCGCCTCCAGCATGTGGGTGATTTCGCCGAAATTGAACATGTGCGGGCCGTACAGCACGGCGCAGCCCAGCAAGGCCGGTTCCACCGGATTCTGTCCGCCATGCGGGACGAAGGAGCCGCCCATGCAGACCACCGGCGCGGCGCGGTAGAACAGCCCCAACTCGCCCATGGTGTCGGCGACATAGACCGCGTCCTGCGGCCCTGGCAGGCCGCCGTCGGAGCGGCGGGCGACGCTCAACCCGCGCTCTTGCATCAGGGCGGCGATGGCCTCGCCCCGGTGGGCGTGACGGGGAACCACGACGGTCAGCAGGCCGGGCAGGGCGGGGGCCAGCGCGGCGTGAACGGCGGCGGCGATTTCATCCTCGCCGGGGTGGGAACTGGCGAGCAGCCAGACCGGGCGCCCGTCGAGCGCGGCGTTCAGCGCCGCCATCGGCGCGCGGGCGGCGGGCGGCGGCTCGGCGGAAAATTTCAGGTTGCCGACGCTGGCCACGCCGGGCGCGCCCAGGCTGCGCAGCCGGTCGGCGTCGCCCTCCGTCTGGGCCAACGTGACCTGGAAGGTGGAGAGCAGCGCCCCGGCGAAACCCGGCGCGTTGCGCCAACGGGTGAAGGAGCGCTGCGACATCCGCGCGTTGACCAGAGCCGCCGGAATGGCGCGGGCGCGGATCCCGGCCAGCAGATTCGGCCAAATCTCCGATTCCGTCCACAGCACGGCGTCGGGCCGCCAATGGTCGAGGAAGCGGTCCACCGCGCCGGGCAGATCGACCGGCACATAATGGTGAATGGCGCGCGGCGGCAGACGCCGCCCCATCAGCTCCGCCGAGGTGACGGTCCCGGTGGTCATCAGCACGGTCAGCCCGGCGTCGCTGTCCAGCAGACGGTCGATCAGCACCAGCACGGAGTTCGCCTCCCCGACGCTGGCCGCGTGGATCCAGACCAGCCGCCCGTCGGGGCGCGGGCGCGAAGCCGCGCCAAAGCGTTCCGCCTGACGGGCGGAATCCTCCTTGCCGACGGCCCGGCGACGGTCGAGATACAGGCGAACCGCTGGCCCGGCGATGGTGGTCAGGCCGCGATAAAGGGTGTGCAGCATGCGGCTCGGAAACAAAGGGACGCGACAACGAACACGCCGCCGGACGTCCCCGGCAGCGCGCGCGGCGGCAGCTTAGCACGCCGGGGGCGTTGTTGCGATGGGGATGGTTTGGCTGACGGGGCGCCCCCTTCAGGGGCGGAGACCCGCCAGCCCATCGCTTACGAAAACGGCCGCAGGTTCGACAGGAACTGTTCCGCCGAGCGGCGCCACGAATAGCCCAGCGCGTAGTCGCGGCAGGTTTGCGGGGAGATGGTCAGGGCGCCTTCGACCGCGCGTTTCAGATCCTCGTCCAGAACCCCGGCGCCCGATCCGTTGACCACGTCCAGCGGTCCCGGCACCGGATAGGCGGCGACTGGAACGCCGGACGCCAGAGCCTCCAACAGGACCAGCCCGAAGGTGTCGGTGCGCGAAGGGAAGACGAAGACGTCGGCGGCGGCGTAATGCTGGGCCAACTCCTCGCCATGCTTGGCCCCGACCCAATGGACGGCGGGGTATTTGCGTTGCAGCTCCTCGCGCGCCGGGCCGTCACCCACCACCACCTTGGTTCCGGGCAGGTCAAGCTTGAGGAACTCCTCAAGATTCTTTTCCACCGCGACGCGCCCGACATACATCGACAGCGGGCGCGGCAGATCGAGGAAGTTCTTGTCGCGCGGGCGGAACAGCTCCGTGTCCACGCCGCGCGTCCAGCGCTTGATGTTGGCGAAGCCCCGCCCGACCAGCGCGTCCTCGATGGTCTGGGTCGCCACCATCACCGCCGAGGATGGCTTGTGGAAGCGGCGGACCAGCGCGTAGGACAGGATCAGCGGAATCGGCGCGCGGTCGCGCACATATTCCGGGAAACGGGTGTGGTAGGCGGTGGTGAAGGGCTTGCCATGCTTCAGGCAATAGGCCCGCGCGGCGAAGCCCAACGGCCCTTCGGTGGCGATGTGGATGCAGTCGGGCCGCAGATCCGCGATCATTGTCCACAGGGAGCGTTTCGCGCCGATGGCCAGCCGGATTTCCGGGTAGGAGGGCATCGGCAGGGTGCGGAAACGGTCCGGGCCGATGACCTCGACCGTTTGACCCATGGTTTCCAGCTCTTTGCGCACGGTGCTGATGGTGCGCACGACGCCGTTCACCTGCGGGTGCCACGCGTCGCTGACGATGAGAATGTTCACGCCGCCGCCTTCACCGCTGTGCGTTGCGCCATGGCTTCCGCCCAATGGATGATCTCCAGCGCGCCGTTGTCGTGTTCGACCAAGGCGGTGCAGGATTCGACCCAGTCGCCGTCGTTGCAATAGAGGATCCCTTCCATGTCGCGGATCTCGGCGGTGTGGATGTGGCCGCAGACGACGCCGTCGACCTTGCGGCGGCGGGCTTCCTCGCCCAGCGCCTCTTCAAATTTGCCGATGAACTCGACCGCTGTTTTGGCCTTGTGCTTCAGGTAGGCCGACAGCGACCAATAACGGAAGCCCAGCTTGCGCCGCGCCCAGTTGAACACGGTGTTCAGTTGCAACAGCACGACGTAAGCGTGGTCGCCCAGGAGGGCCAGCCATTTGGCGTAGCGCACCACCGCGTCGAACTGGTCGCCGTGGATGACCAGCAGGCGGCGCCCGTCGGCGGTGGTGTGGACCCATTCATCGACGACGTGGACGCCGCCGAATTGCAGGCCGCAATAATCGCGCGCCGCCTCGTCATGATTGCCGGGGACGTAATAGACCTGATCGCCCTTGCGCGCCCGGCGCATGATCTTCTGCACCACGTCGTTGTGCGCCTGCGGCCAGTACCAACCCTTTTTCAGCCGCCAGCCATCGACGATGTCGCCAACGAGAAACAGGTGATCCGATTCGTTGTGCTTGAGAAAATCCAGGAGATAGTCGGCCTTGCACCCCCGCGTTCCCAGATGAACGTCGGAGATAAAGATGCTGCGGTATCGTTTGACCGCTGGTACGGCGTTCATCTTCCGCTCCGTCGTCGCCAAGACAGGGGCCATTTAAGACATGGCCCGTATAGTCGTAATCGCATTGCTTGACAATGCCTCGCATAGGACGCACTTAACATTCGTTGTCTGGTGAGTTCTGGCAAAGAAACCGTCGTTTTATTGAAACGTCTTTGACTTTCAAGAGTCATTGATTTGACACACAGGGCGCCATCCGCGCCGTCGGACAGGAGCGAATCGTTGCGGGACTCAAGCGAATTGGGTGGGGTTGCGGTCGGGCCGGGCGCGGCGGCGACGGTTCGGCGTCTGCTGGTCATCCACAACCCGGTGGCGGGCGGTCGCCGGGCGCGCCGCCTGCGCGCGGTGGTCGAGCGGCTGGAAACGCAGCATGGCGTTCAGGTGCTGGTGCGCTCCACTGGCGGGCGGGGCGACGCGGAAGCCTTCGCCCGCGACGTGGTTCCCGGCACGGTGGACGCGGTGGTCGCGGCGGGCGGCGACGGCACCATCAACGAGGTCATCAACGGGCTGGCGACCCACGCCGCCGCTGGCCGCGCCGTGCCGCTGGGCATCGTGCCGATGGGAACCGCCAATGTGCTGGCGGGCGAGTTGGGCTTGCCGACCGATCCCGACGGGGTGGCGCGGGTGTTGGCCGGTGCGCGGACGGCGCTGATTCACCCGGCGGTCGCCAACGGGCGGGTGTTTTCGATGATGGCCGGGGTCGGGTTGGACGCGCGGGTGGTCGAATGCGTGGACACTCGGCTGAAGCGCCGGATCGGCAAGGGCGCTTACGTCGTCGAAACCCTCAAGCAACTGGCGACGCGGCCCGACGTCCGTTACCGGGTGTCGCTGGACGGCGGCCCGGCGCAGGAGGTGGCGGCGGTCATCGCCGCCAAAGGACATTTCTATGGGGGCCGCTTCGTCTGCGCGCCCAACGCCCGATTGACCGAGCCGGAGTTGCAGGTTTGCCTGTTTCCGCGCGGCGGGCGGTGGAACGCGCTGCGCTATGTCTGGGGCGTCACCGCCGGGCGGCTGCGCCATTTCCCCGACTATCGCGTGATCCCGGCGCAACGCCTGCGCATCGAAGGGCCGGTGGGCGACGCCGTGCAGGGCGACGGCGACGTCGCGGCGCGTCTGCCGGTGGACATCGCGCTGGCCGGTTGGACGCTGCCGGTGCTGGTGGGGTAAGGGGAGGGGCGCGGGTAGAGGAGGCGCCTTTCCCTCGATTCACGGGGTCTGCGGAACAGCGGCAAGGCGTTGGGGGATCAAGGCCGCCATCACGCGGCTTTGATCGTCCATGCGCCGCGATTGCTCGTCCATGCGCCCGTCGATGCGTGACAGAAGTTGGTGCACCAGGGACAAGGTGCTCTTGATCTCGCTGATTTCACCAGCCTGACGCCGTTGTTCCGTCTTGATTTCAGTGATTTGGTCGGCTTGGCGGTATTGCTCCGTCTTGATCTCGGTGATCTGGTCAGCCTGACGGTGCTGTTCAGCCTCAATGGCGGCAAGGCGCTGGTCGGTGTTCGCGGACATCAGGTCTTCCTTGCTCGTGGTTTCGCCAGTCGGGCGCGCGCAACCTTGTGATGTGGATTTCAGCAGCGTTTTTCTGAAACGTCAAGGCGCTCGCGTTGGGATGAGGCGCCCGAAGACGCCCCATCCCCTTGGGCCTCACAACCCGGCGATCATCATCCCGTCGATGCGCACGGTCGGCGCGTCCATGCCGAAGCGCAGCTCCAGATCGTCCGCCGCCTCCATGTTCAGGAACATGTCCTTCAGGTTGCCGGCGATGGTCATTTCGTTCACCGGGTGGGTGATGACGCCGTTTTCGATCCAGAAACCGCCGGCGCCCCGGCTGTAATCGCCGGTCACGCCGTTGACGCCCATGCCCATCAGGTCGGTGACGTAAAAGCCCTCTTTGATCTCGGCGAGAAGATCGGCGCGGCTGCGCTTGCCCGCCGCCATGTAGACGTTGGCCGGGGCCGGGCCGGGCGGGCCGGAGGTGCCGCGCGCGGCGTGGCCGGTGGTCGCCAGACCCAATTGACGGGCCGAACGCAGGTCGAGCAGCCAGGTGGTCAGCCGCCCATCCTCGATGATGGTGTGGCGGCGCACCGCCACGCCCTCCGCGTCGAAGGGGCGGGAGCGCAGGCCGCGCATCACATGCGGGTCGTCGATGATGGTGACGCCCTCAGGGAAGATGCGCTCGCCCATCTTGTCTTTCAGAAAGCTGGTGCCGCGCGCGATGCTGGGGCCGCTGATCGCCCCGGTCAGATGGCCGAGCAACCCGCGCGAGGCGCGCGGATCGAACACCACCGGCAGCTTGCCGCTTTTCATCCGGCGCGGGTTCAGGCGGCGCACCGCGCGTTCTCCGGCCTCGCGTCCGATGTCGGCGGCGTCGCGCAGGTCGGCGCCATAGACCTTGCTGTCATAATCGTAATCGCGCTCCATCCCCGTGCCGGTCCCGGCGAGAACCGAGGCGGACAGCGATTGCCGCGACACCCCGTAAGACCCGGCGAAGCCGTTCGAGGCGGCGATGGCGATGGTCGAGCGGCTCCACCCGGCGTCCGCCCCTTCGGAGTTGGTGACGCCCGCCACCGCCAACGCGGCCTCTTCGGCGCGGCGCGCGCGCTCCATCAGAACCTCGATGGCCGGTTCGGCGGGATCGAGGATGTCGATCTCGGGGAAGCTGTGGGCGATCTGTTCGGGGTCGGCCAGACCGGCGAAGGGATCCTCCGGCACCACCCGCGCCATGGCGACGGCGCGCTCGACCAACTCGCCCAGCGCCTTGGCGCTGCGGTCGGAGGAGGAGACGATGGCCTGCCGCTTGCCGATGAACACCCGCAGGCCGAGGTCGCCCGATTCCGACCGCTCCAGCTTTTCGGTGGCGCCCAGGCGCTGGCTGAGCGAGACGGACGCGCTGTCGAACAGCACGGCGTCGGCGGCGTCGGCCCCGGCGGCGCGCGCCTTGGCGATCAGATCGCCCAGCAGATTCAGGATCTCCGGCTGGTCGTTCGGCGAAACAGGCATCAGGCTCTCCGGTTGGTCTCTCTTCTGTCTAGCAAATGGGAGGCCCGCAAGGAACCGGGAAGGGGCGCCGCCGCGTTCACGTTCCCGTTCACGTCCCGCTCGCGGGCTTGTGAGTGGCCGGGCGGGCGCGCGGGGACTAGGCTGCGCGGCATGATGCACGTACGCACCCCCCTGATTTTGGCGGCTTTGGCCGCGCTGGTCGCTGGCGCCGCCGACCCGCGCCCGGCGCGGTCGGCCGACGCCCCGATCCTGGTCGAACTGTTCACCTCGCAAGGCTGTTCGTCCTGTCCGCCCGCCGACGCCTATTTGAAAGAACTGGCGGGGCGCGACGACGTCATCGCGCTGTCCTTCCACGTCGATTATTGGGATCGGCTGGGCTGGCGCGACCCCTTCGCCAATGGTTGGAACACCCGGCGGCAACACGCCTATCAGGCGGCGCTCGGCCAGCCTTACGTCTACACGCCGCAGATGGTGATTGATGGTCGGGATCAAGCGGTCGGCTCCGACCGCGCGGCGGTTGGCCGCATCCTGGACCGGCGTCGGGCCGAAGGCGCGGCGGTGGCCGTGTCGTTGGAACGGACGGGCGAGGACCGCGCCCGCTTGCGGCTTCCCGCCGCGCCGGGGATGAGTGGGCGTTTGACCCTGTTCGGTTTTGATCGCAAGCAGGACACCGACGTGCGGGCGGGGGAAAATTCCGGTCGGCGCCTGCTGAACACCAACGTCGTGTCGGTGACGGAAGAGATCGGGCGCTGGTCGGGCGAGGCGGTGGACCGGCTGTTGAGCTTGCCGGAACCCAAAGCCAGACGCGGTTACGCCCTGGTTCTGACGCAGGAGGGCGGAACGCCCGCCACACGCGTTTTGGGAGCGGCCCAGGTGAAGGCCGCTCCCTGAAAATCACGCGCTGTTGGAGGGATCAAGCCGTCTGGCGCTGACCGGCGTCGTCAAGCGCCGGAAGCGTCAACGCGAAGGCGCCGTTGCCCAGCAGGGCCTGCGCGGCGAGCATCACCGTCCAGAAGGCGGGGAACTCCCAACCGCCGTTGGCCGAGGCGAACATCCAGCCGTTGCCGACATGCTGCAAGGTCGCGCCGATCATGATCGGCAGCAGGGCGAGCGCGATCCAGCGGGTGAACACCCCGGCGATCAGCAGCAGGCCGCCGCCGACCTCGCCCAACATGACCAGATAGGCGAAGAAACCGGGATAGCCGATGCTCTCGAAATAGCCGACGGTTCCGGCGACGCCGAAGGTCAGCACCTTCAGGAAAAAGCCGTGGGCCAGAAACAGCGCGCCAAGGGCGACGCGCAGAAGCAGGGCGGCGTAGGGGGCGGTGCGGGAGTCGATCATGATGGTCATCCTTTGGTCTGGGGCGCTCCGGTCAGGAGCGGTTTGTCTTGAAACAGACCATACAGGATGCTGACGGCGCGATAATCACCGGATTTTGCGACGAGACGTTCTTGCGGAAGCAACAATACGCCACAGCCGCTCAGCGGCGAATCGCGCGGCTATTCCGCCAAATGCGCCTTTGCGTAAGCGACAAGCTGGTCGAGCGCCGTTCCCCAACCGTCGTGAAAGCCCATGTCGGCATGCTTGCGGGCGTCCGCCTCGTCGCCATGCAAGGCGCGGACGGTGTAGCGGCAGGAACCGCCATTCACCGCCTCGAAGGTGATGATCGCGGTGAACAGAAAGGGAAAGCCGGAGGAACCGTTGACGGGCCGGTATCCCGCCGTCAAGGCCGAGGTGAAGGACAGCCGTTCCTTGTCCACGACCTCCAGATAACAGCCCGGAATGTCCTCCATCACGTCGCCCTTGGGGTCCAGGATCAGGCAGTGGAACGCCCCGCCAGGACGCACGTCCATTTCGACCACCCGCGCGCCATAGGGGCGGGGGCAGTACCATTGCTCCAGATGTTTCGGCACGGTCCAAGCGGTCCAGACCAAAGCGGGCGGCACATCGACGACGCGGGTCAGGATCAGGTCCGCCGCGTTGTTATGGTTGGTCGCGCTCATCAGGGTCTCCGTTCTGCAAGGTCAACAGATAGCCGTCCAACTGGTCGAGCCGCGTTTCCCACAGGCGGCGCTGTTCTGCCAGCCAATGTTCCGCCGCCCGGACGGGAGCAGGATCAAAGCGGCACAGGCGCACCCGGCCCTGCTTTTCCGAAACCATCAGCCCACTGTCTTCCAACAGTTTCAGATGGGCCATGAAGGAGGGCAGGGCCATGCCGAACGGTTCCGCCAATTCCTTGACCGAGGCCGCGCCGCGCGCCAGCCGGGCGAGCACGGCGCGGCGCGTGGGGTCGGCCAGCGCGCGGAAGGTGCGGTCGATGTCGGGTTGATGGTGAGTCATTTTCCTAACTATAACGACGCCCAGCGCTTGGGGTCAACAAATGATTAGGAATTTTCCTAACTGTTTGCGGCGCTCAGGCCGGGCGTCGGCTCACTTCCAGATCGGCGCGCCGCTGCCGGGCAGGCCGTAGAGATCCCATTTGCGGCTGACCTGGTCGATGGTCTGTTGATCCATGCGGATCTTCTGGCCCCACTCGCGCTTGGTTTCAGGCGGCCATTTGTTGGTGGCGTCCAGACCGACCTTGCCGCCCAAGCCCGATTCGGGGCTGGCGAAGTCGAGATAGTCGATGGGGGTTCCCTCGATCACCGTGATGTCGCGGGCCGGATCCATGCGGGTGGACATCGCCCACATCACGTCTTTCCAACTCCGCGCGTCGATGTCGTCGTCCACCACGATGACCCATTTGGTGTACATGAACTGGCGCAGGAAGGACCAGACGCCCATCATCACCCGCTTGGCGTGGCCCGGATAGGCCTTCTTCATGCTGACCACGGCGATGCGGTAGGAGCAGCCTTCCGGCGGCAGCCAGAAATCGACGATTTCCGGGAATTGCTGGATCAGCAGCGGGATGAACACCTCGTTCAGGGCCTCGCCCAGGACGGAGGGTTCATCGGGCGGGCGGCCGGTGAAGGTCGAGAGATAGATCGGGTTGCGGCGCATCGTCATCGCGGTGACGGTGAAGACCGGGAACGGCTCGACCGAGTTGTAGTAGCCGGTGTGGTCGCCATACGGCCCCTCGTCGGCGTGCTCGTCCAGGCTGACATGACCCTCCAGCACGATTTCGGCCTGGGCGGGAACCTTCAGCGGGATGGTCTTGCAATCGACCAGCTCGACCTTTTTGCCGCGCAGCAGCCCGGCGAACTGGTATTCCGACAGGGTGTCGGGCACGGGGGTGACGGCGGCGAGGATGGTTCCCGGATCGGCCCCCAGCACGACGGCGCAGGGCAGGGGGTCGCGCTTGCCGCCCATCTTGTCTTGGTGGGCGGCCCAGCGGTGGTGATGCTGCGCGCCGCCGCGATGCTTCAGCCAGCGCATGATCGTCTTGTTCTTCCCCAACACCTGCATGCGGTAGATGCCGAGGTTGAAGTCGTCCTCGCGTTTGCCGGTCGGTCCCTTCGTCACCACCAGAGGCCAGGTGATGAGCGGGGCGGGTTCGCCCGGCCAGCAGCTTTGCACCGGCAGGCGGCCCAAATCGACCTGATCGCCGGTCAACACCACCTCTTGGCAGGGGGCGGAGCCGACGGTCTTCGGCTTCATCGACATCACGGTCTTGGCCAGCGGAATCAGCTCCAGCGCCTCGCGGAAGCCGCCGGGCGGTTCGGGCTGCTTCAGGAAGGCCAGAGTCTCGCCCACGGCGCGAAGCTGGTGCGGCTCGCGGTCCATGCCCCAGGCGACTCGCTCCACCGTGCCGAACAGATTGACCAGCACCGGCATTTCCGACCGCGTGCCGTCGGCCTTGACGACATTCTCGAACAGCACCGCCGGGCCGCCTTCGGCCAGCAGGCGGGTTTGGATCTCGGTCATTTCCAGGACGGTGGACACCGGCTCTTTCACCACCACCAGCCGCCCGGCCTTTTCCAGCCGGTCGATGAAGTCGCGCAACGAGGTGTAGGGCATGGGATCGCTCTTCCGGTGGTCTGGCGGTGGTCTTGTGGTGACGGTCGTAAGGTTCAGCGTGGGGGCGGGATCGTCAAGGGGGGGGGAGCGTTGGTCTGGCTGACAGAGGCGCGCCTCACTCCGCCAACAACCGCCAAATCACCGTTTCACGGGTTTCGCGGTCTTCCAGTTCCAGGGAGGTCGGCACCGTGTAGGTGGCGACTTTTTCCAGCCCGCTGGTCGGGACATAGGCGCGGCCCGGATCGCCCAGCAGGACCAGGGTTCCGGTCGCGGCGATTCGGCGCAGCCACGCCGTGACCTTCTCGGCCATTGGTTTTTCGTAACAAACGTCGCCCGCCAGCACGATGTCGATGCCGGGCAGATCGCGCCCGATCAGATCGACGCTGACCGGCTTGACCTCCACCCCGTTGGCTTCGGCGTTCAGGCGGATGGCGGCCAGGGCGAATCGGTCGATCTCGCAGGCTTGGACCCGCGCGGCCCCCGCCTTCATCGCGGCGATGCCGACGATTCCGGTGCCTGCGGCGAAATCGAGCACCGATTTTCCCGCCACAAGATCAGGTCGGTCCAACAACAACCGGGCCACCGCCTGCCCCCCCGGCCAAGCGAAGGCCCAGTAAGGCGGCGGCAGGTTCTTTTCCGCCAAGGTCTCTTCGGTGGCCATCCACAGGGGAGTGACCTCGGTCGCAAGATGAAGCGTGATTTCCGGCAGCAACGGAGCGGTCGTCAGCGTCGTGTTGTCGCGGACGAAATCGGGCGGCGAGAGGTTGTTCATTCAAGGAGTCTCAATGGCTTCCGCTGGTGTCGGGAAAACCGCCGGTCATGCGCCGTCTATACAGCGGATCAAACGGTGTAGACAGGGCCGGGAACCCTGTGTTACCCGTTTGTAAGGGGAAAAACAAAGGGATTGGGGACGTCATGCGGCCGAGGGGAACTGCCATAAGCCTGTCGTTCGCGGCTTTGATCGCGCTCAGCCCTATGGCCGTGACGCCAGCCGCCGCGCAGGATTGCGTGCGCACCGTGCGCGCCATCTCCGACTTCACCATTCGCGGCGACGCCTGGACGTGGTGGAACCACGCCGCTGGCGTCTATGACCGCGAAAGCCATCCCGCCATCGGCTCGGTCCTGGTGTTCAAGCGCACCGGCCACATGCGCCGGGGCCACGTCTCGCTGGTCAGCGCGGTGATCGACCGCCGCACCATCGAGGTGGATCATAGTTGGATCGGCGGTGACGGCCTGCGGCGCGGCATGCGCGTCGTCGACGTCTCCCGCAACAATGATTGGTCCGCCGTTCGCGTCTGGCACGAGCCGACCGAACAGATGGGCATGCGCGTTTACGCCTCCTACGGCTTCATCATGCCGGAAGGGGAGGAGGAACCCGCGAGGAACCGGACGCTCGACGCGGGCAACCGTGGCATGGACACCGATTTCTCCGTTTCGCCCTCGGGCCGCGCCAAGGCGCGTTCGTCGGGTCCGCGCATTGTCGAGGCCTCGCTCAAGGCTCCCAAGCAGGCTGGTCCGTCGCTGAAGGTCCGCACGGTGGTGGCCCATGTGGTGACGATGCCGGGCCGCAAGCCGCAGGCGTTGGTCGCCAGCGTGGCCGCTCCGGTCAAGCGCGAGCATCTGGACGTCGCCACCGCCGTGACGCCCAACCGCAAGCCCAACCTGCCGAGCGCCGTCAAGAACATGGTCGCCTCGGTGGACGGTCTGCGCACCCTGGTTCCCAATCGCAAGCCGGGTTCCACCACCAACGCGGTGGCCGAGTTGATGGACGACGATCAACACTGATCGCGAATAACGGCAGCGAAGAAACAAGCGGGGCTTTTGCCCCGCTTTTCTTTTGGCGAATCGCGGGTGGCCCGGTCTACAGCTTCCCGGCCAGAATGGCGGCCAGCACGATCCAGCCGAACCAGCGGTTTGATTTGAATGTGTCCAGGCAGTCGTTCTGATCGTCGGGCCGCCACGTCGCCACCTGCCACGCCAGATGCAGGCCCGCCAGCGACAGCACCGGCAGATACAGCCCGCCCAGACCATTCAGCATCCCGGCCAGCCCCAGCCCGGCATAGGTCAGGCTGTAAAAGCCGTAAATCCAGATTTTGCTGTGGTCGCCCAGCCGCAGGGCGGTGGATTTCACGCCGATGCGGGCGTCATCCTCCTTGTCCTGGTGGGCGTAGATGGTGTCGTAGCCCAGCGTCCAGGCGACGCCGGTCACATACAGCACGATGGCGGGCCAACCCAGATCGCCGCGCACGGCGGCCCAGCCCATCAACGCCCCCCAATTGAAGGTCAACCCCAGAAAGGCCTGCGGCCACCAAGTGATGCGTTTCATCAGCGGGTAGGTGAAGACCAGCGCCAGCGACAGCACGCCCAAGCCGATGGCGGCGGGCTGGAATTGCAGCAGGATGGTCAGACCGATCAGCAGTTGGGCGACGAGAAAGGCCAGGGCTTGACGCACCGACACTTGGCCCGAGGGAATCGGGCGGGCGCGGGTGCGCTCCACCATCGCGTCGAATTTGCGGTCCAGGATGTCGTTGACCGTGCAGCCCGCCCCGCGCATGACGATGGCGCCGACCGCGAACAGGGCCATCATCCACAGATCGGGCCAGCGCGGCGCGGCCAGCGCCAGACTCCACCAGCAGGGGAACAGCAGCAGCCACGTTCCAATCGGGCGGTCAAGCCGGGCCAGCGTCGCGTAAGGCCACCACGCGGCGGGCAGCCAGCGACCGATCCAGCCGTCCCGGCGAATGTCGGTGTAACCGGCGGAATCGGGCGAAGGGGCGCTGGTCATGGCGGCGGCACGGAGCAAGTTGGAAGCGGGTGGCCGCACCCTATCGGGCGTGCGCCGCCGCGTCCAGCCGGACGGAAAAGGGCGGGGGCCGCGCGCAAGAAAGGCTTGCCACCGGCGGCGTCGCCTGGATACTGGCGACACCCGTCCATCGCTTTGGGTTGCTCTTCGGCATGACCAACGACGCTTCACCTGACCGGCTTGCGGTCGTGATCGACGACGAAGCCATCATCCTCACCGGCATGGAGATCATGCTGGAGAGTTGGGGCTACCGCGTCATCGCCGCCGAAACGGCGGAATCGGCGTTGGCCGCCCTGCGGGCGCAGTCCCCGATTCCGGTTCCCAGCGTCATCATCTCCGACTACCGGCTGCACGGCGTGTCGGGGGTGGAGGCGGTGCGCGCCCTGCGGGCGCTGTGCGGCGCGCCGGTTCCCGCCATCATTCTGACCGGCGACACCGGGGCCGAACTGCTCGCCGCCGCCCAAGTCCATGGCTTGACCGTGGTGCACAAGCCGGTGGCCCCGGCGGAGTTGCGCGTCCACATCAACCGTCTGGCGGCGAAAGGCTGACGCGCGCGCCTGCGGGCGGGTATAGTCGCCTCCGTTTCGCGGAGAAGGACGCCATGACCGACCAGCCCCAGGGCGCAGTGAAAACCCGTCTGTATGTTGAAAGCCCATTGGCCGAGGGGCAATCGGTCGGGCTGGACCATGAGCGCGCGCATTTTCTGCGCCATGTCCTGCGGCTGGACCGGGGCGACGCGGTGGCGGTGTTCAACGGGCGCGACGGCGAATGGCGCGCGGTGATCGACGGCTTCGGCAAGGGCTGGTGCTCGTTGACGGTCGCCGCACAACGACGGGTCCAGAGCGCCGCGCCCGATCTGTGGCTGCTGTTCGCCCCCTTGAAAAAGGGCCGCATTGATTTCGTGGCGGAAAAGGCGACCGAGATGGGCGTCTCGCGCCTGTGGCCGGTCTTCACCCGCCGCACCGATCCCAACCGGGTCAACAGCGACCGGCTGCGCGCCAACGCCATCGAGGCCGCCGAACAATGCGAACGGCTGAGCGTGCCGGAATTGGCCGAGCCGCTGCCGCTGGCCCGCGCGCTGGCCGATTGGCCCGCCGACCGCCGCCTGTTCCTCTGCGCCGAGGCGGGAAACGCCCGGCCCATCGCCGAAGCCATGCGCGAAACGGGACCGTGCCCGGCGGCTCTGCTGATCGGGCCGGAAGGGGGGTTCGACCAGTCCGAACTTGACGAACTGGGGAAACTCCCCTTTGTTGTTCCGGTTGGTTTGGGGCCGCGCATCCTGCGGGCCGACACGGCGGTTGTGGCGGCGCTGGCCTGTTGGCAATCCCTGTCCGGGGATTGGACAGCCGACGGCGGCGACACGCGGCCGCCCTTCCGCTCGCCGACCGAACCGACGGTCTGACCTCACAGCCACTTATCTGCGGGAGCTTCCATGTCCGCACCCCCGACAACGCGCGGTGAACCGATCACCGACCGCCGCCAACTGGTCGCCTACCTGGAATCGGGCTGCAAGCCGGCCGACGCGTGGCGCATCGGGACCGAGCACGAGAAATTCGCCTACCGCGTCGCGGACCGTCGCCCGCTGCCCTATGACGGGCCGGACGGCATTCGCGAATTGCTGACGCGGATGATCCGCTTCGGCTGGCAGCCGGTGGAGGAGAAGGGCAACATCATCGCGCTCGTCGACGGCATGGCGAACATCACGCTGGAGCCGGGCGGGCAGGTCGAACTGTCGGGCGCGCCGCTGCTTGACCTGCATGAGAACGCCGCCGAACTGGCCCAGCATCTGGCCCAGGTTGGCGAGGTTGGGGCCGAGTTGGGCATCGCCATGATGGGTTTGGGCTTCCAGCCGAAATGGACGCGCGACGACATCCCCTGGATGCCCAAGGGCCGTTACAAGGTCATGCGGAACTACATGCCCAAGGTCGGCTCGCTCGGCCTCGACATGATGACGCGGACCTGCACGGTTCAGGTCAATCTGGATTTCGCGTCCGAAGCCGACATGGTGAAGAAGTTCCGCGTGTCGCTGGCGCTTCAGCCCATCGCGACGGCGCTGTTCGCCAACTCGCCTTTCACCGAAGGCCAGCCGAACGGCTTCCAGAGCTACCGCAGCCACATCTGGACCGACACCGACCCCGACCGCACCGGCGACATCCCCTTTGTTTTCGAGGATGGCTTCGGGTTCGAGCGTTACGTCGATTATCTGCTGAAGACGCCGATGTATTTCGTCTACCGCGAAGGGACCTACATCGACGCGGCGGGCCAATCCTTCGTTGATTTCCTGGACGGCAAGTTGCCCGCCCTGCCGGGCGAAAAGCCGCTGCTGACCGATTGGGCCGACCACACGACCACCGCCTTCCCGGAAGTGCGGCTGAAGAAATATCTGGAAATGCGCGGGGCCGACGCCGGAAGCCTGCCCAACCTGTGCGCGCTGTCCGCCCTGTGGGTCGGGCTGCTGTACGACGATCAGGCGCTTGATGCCGCGTGGGATCTGGTGAAGGACTGGACGACGCCCGAACGCGCCGCCCTGCGCGCCGAGGTGCCGCGCGTCGGCCTGCGCGCCCCCTTCCGCGACCGCACGGTGCGCGAGGTGGCCTTGGCGACTCTGGCCATCGCCCGCGACGGTCTGGTCCGCCGCGCCCGCAACAACGACGCGGGCCAGGACGAAAGCCTCTATCTCGACACGCTGGACGCCATCGCCCAGAACAACCACAGCCCGGCGGACGAACTGCTCGCCCGCTTCAACAGCGCCTGGGGCGGCAGCGTCGATCCGGTGTTCAAAGACTGCGCCTATTGAGCGTGGCGTGATGGCGAAAGCCTGCGCGTGGGGGGAACCCTGCGCGCAGACTTTTTTGTTGTCCGCCGATGGATGTTGGCGTGGGCGGGGGAGGGGTTCGACGCAGGCGCGTCACCCCAGATCATCGTCGTCGTCGCCATGGCCGTCCAGGTCCAGCGCGACGGCGTGGCGGATCACCGGGTGGCGGGCTTTCCAGTCGTCGAAATCGGAGACCAGGGCCGGGCGGATGCCCAGCGCCAGAATGGGGCAGCCGCCGCCGCGCCCGGCGTCCAGGCGGTAGAGCAGCTTTTTCATCCAGGTGGTGCTGGCGCCGTATTTGTTTTGGAAATTCTTCATCTCGACCCGCCGCGCCACCTCGGTGAACAGCGGGGCCAATTCGGCGCTGCGGGTCAGCAGGACGCCTGCGCTGACGATGCCGCATTCGTAGAAGGTGCGCGCCGCGTAGAGGTCGCGGTCAAAGGTCTGGTCCTTGCTGTTCCATTCCAGATCGAAGGCGACGCGGCCCTTCACGAAGTCGATCTTGTGGCCGTCGATGAAGCCCTTCACCTTGTAAATCTCGTCGTGCTGGCGCTGCTCCGTCACCGTCTGGCCCCGGTTCTTTCCGGCGATCCGGCGCTTTTCCTCATGGGTGACGATCATCTTGGTGATGAAAAGGTCGCCGCGAATCCGCGTTTCGTTCCAGCCCAGCGGGTTCAGCCTCAGGTCCATCGATTTGGCGATCTGGGACTTGTTGCCGCCCGCCGCCACGATGTCCTCGGTGCGGATGCGGAACTCCATCAGTTGGGCGATGATCTCCTGAAACTCCGCCGTGCAGGCGTGGGCGAGGATGCGCGCGGCGTTGCGGTAGCTGTGCACCTCGTACAGATCCAGGAAGCCCGGCGGGAACAGGTCGCCCAGGTCGGAATCCTTGGCCTCGATGATCGGGGCGGTGTCGTGGATGCAGCTCAGCAGATTCATGGCGTCGTCGGGCGGCGGGAGGAACGGGCGGGCGTCACCATGGCGGTTGCGGAACCGCAAATCCACCCTTTCCGTGGGTTGCCCGTCGCCGTGGCGAAGCGTGGCTGGGCGTGGGAACGACTGGCGGGGGCCGACTGGCACGGGGTTGTTTGCTTGTGCTATCGTCGCCGCGCGCGATGGTGGCGGGGGCATGGATGAGCGACGAATTTCTGTTCGCCGACGAGGAACCGGCGGTCGAGGCCGGAACCGCCGTTCTTGAGCCGCCCGAGCCGGTTGAGCCATGGGTCATCCTGATCGTCGATGACGATCCGGCGATCCACGCCACAACCAAGATGGTGTTGCGCGGCTTCACCTTTGAAGGGCGTCCGGCGCTGTTCCTGTCGGCGGGCACGGCGGGGGAGGCGCGCACCGTGCTGCGCGAGAATCCGGCCATCGCCGTGGTTCTGCTCGACGTCGTCATGGAGTCCGACGACGCCGGTTTGCGGCTGGTTCGCTTCATCCGCAGCGAGATGAACAACCGCCGCGTCCGCATCATCCTGCGCACCGGCCAGCCGGGGCAAGCGCCCGAACGCGACGTCATCCTCAGCTACGACATCAACGATTACAAATCCAAGACCGAGTTGACGGCGCAAAAGCTGTTCACCTCCGTGGTCGCCGCCCTGCGCGGCTATCAGGACATCACCGCCATCGAGGACCACCGCGAGGGGCTGGAGCGGATTCTCGACGCCTCTTCCTCCCTGCTCGACAAGCGGACGATGGCGGCCTTCGTGGACGACGCGGTGGCGCAGATCGTCAGCGTCTGCCCACCCGGCGACGGGGTGGCGCTGGTCAGCCGTCTGACCGACGGGGAGGGCGGCGGCGAGCCGCTGTTGCTGGGCGGGGCCGGGCTGTACGCCGGGGCGGTGGGGCGGGTCTTGAGCGCGGGCCTTCCCTCCGACGCGGCGGCGCTGGTGGTCGAGGCGCTGGCCGATGGGCGCAACCGCTATGACCGTGCGCGCAGCGTGCTGGTCTTCCGCTCCGGTTCGCGCCGTCACGAGACGGCCTTTTACCTCAGCCATCGGCGGGCGATGTCGGCGGACGAGCGGCGCTTGCTGGAGGTGTTCTGCTCCAAGGTCGCCGTTGGGTTCGACAACGTCCATCTGTACGAGGAGCTGACCGAGCTGAACCGCAGCCTGGAGCAGCAGGTGGACGACCGCACCCGCGCCCTGGTCGCGGCGACGCAGGCGGCGGAGACGGCGCGGGCGGAGGCGGAGGCGGCCAATCAGGCCAAATCCCTGTTCCTCGCCACGATGAGCCACGAGATCCGCACGCCGATGAACGGCGTCCAAGGCATGCTGGAGTTGCTGGAGCACACCAGCCTGACCATGGACCAGCGCGAGCTGGTGGACGTCGTCCGGGATTCGGCGGGCGCGCTGCTGACCATCATCAACGACATCCTGGATTTCTCCAAGATCGAGGCCGGGCGGCTGGATCTGGAACGGGTGCCGGTGTCGCTGGCGGCGGTGGTCGAGGGGGTGGCCGACACGCTGGCTCCGGGGGCGCGGGACAAGGGCCTGTCGCTGATGACCTTCGTCGATCCCGATCTGCCGCCGCTGGTGCTGGGCGACCCGGTGCGCATCCGGCAGGTGCTGTTCAACATCACCGGCAACGCGGTGAAATTCACCCACAGCGGTTCGGTCACGGTGAAGGCGGAACTCGCCCATTTCGACGGCGACCGCGTGACCATCCGGGTGGCCGTGACCGACACCGGCATCGGCATTTCCCCGGACAACCAAACCCGCCTGTTCCATCCCTTCGTCCAGGCGGAAGCGTCGATGACCCGGCGGTTCGGCGGCACCGGCCTTGGCCTGTCGATCTGTCGGCGGTTGGCCGAACTGATGGGCGGGGAGATCGGCGTCACCAGCGCGCCGAATGCCGGTTCGACCTTCTGGTTCACCTTTTCCGCCGATCTGCCGGTTGAGGAGGCGTTGGCCGAACCGGCGGCCCCGCTGGTCGGCGTGACCGTGCTGCTGCTGGTTCCGAACGACGCGGAGCGCGGCTACCTCGCCCGCTATTTGAACAGCGACGGCGCGCTGGTGGTGGACGCGCCCGACGCAGAGACCGCCTTGCGGATCCTGCTGCCGACCGCCGCCTGTGATGCGCTGGTGGTCGAGGCCGGGGTGGATACCCGCCCCTTGAATGACGATCCGCGCGGTCGGGTGCGCGGTCGGGTGACGCTGTGCGGGCCGGGGGATCTGGCGCCGTCGGGAAGCGCGCCGCTCAACCGCCCTGTGCGGCGGTCCCATCTGGTCCGCGCCGTGCTGGCGGCGGCGGGCCGCGCCGCGCCGGTGGAAACGCCGACCTCTTCGACCGCGCCAACCGCCATCGCCGCCGTCCGCCCGCCGACCATCCAAGAGGCGCGGGCGCAAGGACGCCTGATCCTGGTGGCGGAGGATCATCCGACCAACCGCCGGGTCATCCAACGTCAATTGGCGCTGCTCGGCCACGCCATGGAACTGGCGGAGGACGGGGCGCAGGCGTTGGCGATGTGGCGCGCCGGGCGTTACGGCCTGCTGCTGACCGATTGCCAGATGCCGGAGATGGACGGTTTCGATCTGACCCGCGCCATCCGCGCCGAGGAGGCGGCGGCGGGGGATGGCCGCCGTCTGCCGATCGCCGCCGTCACCGCCAACGCGCTGGAGGACGAGGTGCAGAAATGCATGGCCGTCGGCATGGACGACAGCCTGTCGAAGCCGGTCGATCTCAACCAATTGCGCCGGGTGCTGAACCGCTTCCTGCCGCCCCTGCCGGAGACTGCGGCGGGCGGCGAGGACGCCGGACGGGAGGAGGAGGCCGCGCCGCCGACTCCGGAGGACGCTCCGCTTGACGTTCCGCCGGACGTTCCTCCGTTGGACATCGACGCGCTCACCGTGATGTTCGACGGCGACCATGAGTTCGTCTTCCAACTGCTGGGCGAGTTCGTGGCGTCGAACGCGGCGTCGTATCTTTGGCTGCGGGACTCGTTGGCGGCTCAGGTCTGGGGCGATGTTCGGCAGGCGGCGCACAAGCTGGCCGGATCGTCGCGCACCGTCGGCGCGCGCGATCTCGCCAGCGTGGCCGACGCGGTGGAAATCGCGGCGCTGGAGTTGCGGTTGGAGGGCATCGACGCGATGGTGGAGCGCACGGGGCAGGAGCTTGACCGGGTGATCGCCTGGATCAAGGCGGCGGAGCCAGCCTCCGCGCCGCCGCCGTAACCGCGCGCAGCACCGGCGTCCAATCGCCCAGCGCCGGTTGGCGGAACAGCCGGGCGGTTGGATACCAAGGGCTGTCCGCCCGGTCGAGCAACCAGCGCCAGCAGCCGTCAAAGCGCGACAGCACCCAAACCGGAACCCCCAGCGCGCCCGCGAGATGGGCGACCGCCGTATCGACGCTGATGACCAGATCCAACCGCTGGACCAGCGCGGCGGTGTCGGCGAAATCACGGGCGGCGGCGATGTCGTCGGCCCAGACTCGCCCGGCGAAGGGCGGCTCGGCGGCCTGCGCGGCGGCGGCCCCTTTTTGCAGGCTGACCAGCCGCAGGGCCGGACAATCCAGAAGCGGGGCGAACCCGGCGAGCGGAACGCTGCGGCGGGTGTCGGCGTGGCTCCATCGGGCGTCGCTGTTGTGCGGATCCCCGGCCCAAACCAGCCCGATGGTCAAGACGCTGCGGTCCTCGGGCAAGGCGGGTTGGCGGGCATCGGCGGGAACCCGCAGATAGGGCGCGCGGTTCGGGCATTGGTCGGGCGTTGTCGCGAACAGGCCGGGCGCGTCCATCATCGGACACAGGACGTCGGCGGGCGGATCGTCGCCCAGCGGAACGGCGGCGGCGACGCCAGGGGCGTCGGCGAACAGACGGACCAGCCCCGGCAGGCATTCCACCACCACCCGGCCCCCGGCCTGGGCGATCAACGGGGCGTAGCGCATCATCTGGATGGCGTCGCCATGCCCTTGCTCCCCATAAAACAGCAGGGTCTTGCCGTTCAGCGGCTCGCCCCGCCAGCGCGGCAGTTGGCGCGTGGGCAGGGCGACGCCGCGCGCGAAGCGGACGGCGAAGGACTCCCAACCCGCCCGCCAATCCCCGGTGACAAGCTGGGCGTGGGCGAGGTTGTACCGCGGATCGACCGCCGTCGGATCAAGTTGAACCGCCCGGCCATAGGGGGCGAGGCTGTCGGCGTGCCGTCCCTGGTCGCCCAAAACCACCCCCAGATGAAACCACGCCGTCGCCTGCGCCGGATCCAGCGCCAGGGCCGCGCGGTAGAGCGGGGCGGCCTCGGCGTAGCGTCCGGCGATCTTGGTGGCGTCGGCCAGCGCCCGCCGCAGGGCGGCGTCGGTCGGCGCGTCGGCGATGGCCCGGCGGATGGCGTCGGCGGCGGCGGGGTGGCGGGCGTCGAGCAGGATGGCGGCGGCCAACCGGGCGACGGCGGCGTCGGCGGGATCAAGCGCGGCGGCGCGGCGCGCTGGCTCGGCGGCTTCGGCCCGCGCGCCGCTGTCGCGGCAGGCCAGCGCCCGGTTGCCCCAGGCCAGCGGGTCGTCGGGCTGGATCATGGCGGCGGCGCGGTAAGCGCGGGCGGCGGGGGTCGGTTGTCCGTGATCGAACAGGGCGTCCCCGGCGTCGCGCAGCCCGGCGGCGGCGGCGGGCCAGTCGCCGCGCACGGCCTTGGTCAGATTGCCGCGATAGCTGGGCGCGTCGGGGTTCAGCGCGGTGGCCTGCGCGATCAAGCCCACTGATTCCCGAACCGGGCCGCCCTGCTGCGCCTTCAGGATGCCCAGCAGATGCAGCGCGTCGGCGCGCAAGGGCGCGTCGCGCAGGATCGCGGCGTAGAGGTCGGCGGCTTCGGCAAGCCGTCCGCCCTGGTGCAGCCGCAGGGCGTCGAGAAGGGGATCGGTCATGGCGGGCGGAAGCTTACACGCCGCCCCGTCCAGCGACCAGCCTTCGGGGTGGCGATCACGCCGAACCGTTCGTCCGCCGACGGCTGTAACGAAGCCGACATCCCGGCGCTTTGTCGCGTTTGCGACAGGAACCCGACACAGCGTTTCTCATGAAAATAAACAACAATATCAACACCAAATCCACAGATTTGCCGCTGGCACGCCGCTTGCTTTCCATCCTGTCAACGCGGGGTTCCGCCGGTGTCGATCCGGGTCCCCGCCCGCGTCAAAGCCCAGCGGTTTTAAGGAGACCGGGATGCACATCGTCGTCTGTATCAAACAGGTGCCCGACAGCGCCCAGATCCGCATCCATCCCGTGACCAACACGATCATGCGGCAGGGCGTCCCCGCCATCATCAACCCGTTCGATCTGTTCTCGCTGGAAGAGGCGCTGCGGTTGAAGGACAAGGTGGGCGCCCGCGTCACCGTGCTGACCATGGGTCCGCCGATGGCCGAAGCCTCGCTGCGCAAGGCCCTGTCGCTGGGCGCCGACGACGCGGTTCTGCTGACCGACCGCAAATTCGCCGGGTCCGACACGCTGGCGACCAGCTACGCGCTGACCTCGGCGATTCAGAAGCTGGCCGAAGAGCAGCCGGTGGACATCGTGTTCTGCGGCAAGCAGACGGTGGACGGCGACACCGCCCAGGTCGGCCCCGGCATCGCCACCCGTCTGGGCTTCGAGCAGCTCACCTACATCACCAAGATCGAGGATCTGAACCTCGCCTCGAAGGAGATCGTGGTGCAGCGCCGCTCCGAAGGCGGCGTGCAGGTGCTGAAAACCAAGCTGCCCTGCATGATAACGATGCTGGAAGGCACGAACACCATCCGCTTCGGCAAGATGGACGACATGTTCCGCGCCGCCCGCTACGAGCTGAAGACCTGGAGCCGCGACTTCACCGGCGCCGAAGAGGCGAAGGTCGGTTTGAAAGGCTCGCCGACCGTCGTGTCGAAGGTCTTCGTGCCCAAGCCGCGCGCGGAAAAGGCCGTGATGATCCAGGCCGACGGAAGCAGCCCGGACGCGCTGGCCGCCGCCGCCCTCGACGCCATTTTTGCCGCCCAGCCCAAATTGGCTGACGATTTGCTCGCCCGCGCTGCGGCCGGGCTTTGACGATCCACGCGCCGGAGACCCGACGATGAGCGAACCGAGCAAGCCCCAAGGCCGCAAATTCCAACTGCCCGAGCATCTCAAGGTCTACCAGAATGTCTGGGTGATCGTGGAGCAGGAGCGGGGAATCGTCCATTCCGTGTCGCTGGAGCTGCTGGGCGAAGCCCGCAAGCTGGCCGACAAGCTGGGCGTCGAGGTCGGCGCCGTGGTGCTGGGGGCCGAAGGACCGGACCTGAACCGCATCTGCGGCGACGCCATCAGCTATGGCGCCGACATTGTCTACAAGGTGACGGACCCGGTTCTGGCCGATTACCGCACCGACCCCTATTGCCGGGTGATGACCGACGTGGTCAACGCTTTCAAGCCGGAAATCGTCCTGCTGGGCGCGACCACGCTGGGCCGCGATCTGGCCGGGGCCATCGCCACCACGCTGGTGACGGGGCTGACCGCCGATTGCACCGAACTCGACATCTATCTGGACAACCGCTCGCTGGCGGCGACGCGCCCGACCTTTGGCGGGACGCTGCTCTGCACCATCCAAACGCTGGCCTACCGCCCGCAGATGGCGACCGTCCGCCCCCGCGTGATGGCGATGCCGGAACGCGACGACAGCCGCACCGGGCGCGTTCAGGAGGTTTACCCGAACCTTCAGGAGGACAGCGTCGTCACCAAGGTGCTGAACTTCATCGCCGACCGCGAACAGAACGAGGCGCAACTGGCCTTCGCCGACATCATCGTGTCGGGCGGCAAGGGGTTGGGCAAGGTCGAGAATCTGAAGCTGGTCTTCGATCTGGCCAAGGTGCTGGGCGGCGAGGTCGGCGTGACCCGTCCGCTGGTTCAGGCCGGATGGGCGGGCAACGACCGGCAGGTCGGGCAGACCGGCAAGACGGTGCGCCCGAAACTCTACATCGCCGCCGGAATTTCCGGGGCCATCCAGCATCGCGTCGGCATGGAAAAATCCGACCTGATCCTGGCGATCAACACCGATCCAAACGCGACGATCTTCGACTTCGCCCATTTGGGGCTGGTCGGCGACGCGCTGACGATCCTCCCGGCGCTGACCGACGCGTTCGGTCGCCGCCTGTCGGTCAACCGGATGGCCGGCTGACCCCCGGACGCGAAAGGAGCCTCAGGACATGGTCGAAAAGTTCGACGCCATCGTCATCGGAGCCGGTCCGTCCGGCAACGCCGCCACCTATACCCTCGCCAAGCAGGGGCTGAAGGTTCTTCAGCTTGAGCGCGGCGAGTATCCCGGCGCCAAGAACGTCCAGGGCGGCATCATGTACGCCCACGAGTTGGAAAAGATCATCCCGGATTTCCGCGATGATTGCCCAACCGAACGCCACATCATCGAACAGCGCATCTGGCTGCTGGGCGACGACAATTACATCGGCACGAATTACCGTTCCGAGTCGTACAACAGCGACACGCCGAACCGTTACACCATCATCCGCGCCAATATCGACAAATGGTGGGGCGAGCGGATCCGCAAGGTCGGCGGCCTGCAAATCTGCGAAACCACGGTGACGGAGCTGATCCGCGACGCCTCGGGCAAGGTGATCGGCGTGCGCACCGACCGCGAGGGCGGGGAGATTCATGCCGACGTCGTCATCATGGCCGACGGTGTCAACGCCCTGCTGGCCAAGCGCAGCGGTTTCCAGGGCGAGGCCGCGCCGGAAAACGTCGCGCTGGCGGTCAAGGAAATTCTGTTCATCGACCCCGAACTGATCCAGCAGCGCTTCGGAATCAAAGAGGACGAAGGCGTCGTCATCGAAATCATGGGCAAGGTGACGAAGGGGATGGTCGGCACCGCCTTCCTCTACACCAACAAGGAATCGCTGACGATCGGCATCGGCTGCCTGATCTCCGACTTCAAAGAGGGCGATTGCACGCCCTACAAGATGCTGGAGGATCTGAAGAACCACCCCGTCATCAAGCCGCTGATCGAAGGGGCGGAGATGAAGGAATACGCCGCCCACATGATCCCGGAGGGTGGGTTCAAGGCGATCCCGCAGCTTTACGGCGACGGTTGGATGGTGGTGGGCGACGCGGCGCATTTCAACAACGCGGCGCACCGCGAAGGCTCCAACCTCGCCATGGCCTCGGGCCGGATGGCGGCGGAAACGGTGATCGCGCTGAAAGAGGCGGGCAAGCCCTTCGTCGCCGGAAACCTTGCCGCCTACAAGAAGGCGCTGGATGAGAGCTTCATCATCAAGGATCTGAAGAAGTACCGCGAACTGCCCGGCATCATGCACGCCAACAAGCAGTTCTTCGGCGCCTACCCGGACGAAATCACCCAGGCGGCGCACAACTGGTTCACGGTGGACAGCGTCGACAAGCGCACGAAGGAGGTCAGCATCATGAAATCCTTCGTCAAGCGCCGTTCGGTGTTCGGTCTGGTCGGTGACGCAATCAAGCTGGTGAGGGCGATGCGATGAACATGATGGTCCCGATGGTGAAGGTCGAAGAGAAGCTTTACCAGAACCGCTACATCGTCGACGAAAGCCGACCGCACATCCAGATCAAGGACGCGGACGTCTGCAAGAGCTGCGAAAAGCAGGCCTGCACCTTCTGCTGCCCGGCGGCCTGCTACAGCAAGAACGAGCTTGGCTCGGTCACGCTGGCGACCGACGGCTGCCTGGAATGCGGCACCTGCCGGGTGGTCTGCCAGGACAAGGGCAACATCGCCTGGGATTACCCGCGCGGCGGCTACGGCATCAGCTACAAGTTCGGTTGAGGGCGGAGAAATCCGACGCGCGGCCCCCTCGCTTCGGCGCGGGGGCCGCGCGCGTTTGACAAATCGTTGGCCCATCAATCCGTTACACGCTGTTGCACAAGCGGGCGATGGTGGACATAACCCTGTTACAGACAGGGGCAATCCTGGGGGCGTCGCGTTTGATTCCCGTTCAGGACACACCATCATGGCCATCGCGCTGAAAACCATCACCCGCAACGTCGTGACCCCGGTCACGATCGTCACCTTCGTCGTCTCCACCGTCACCGGAATCATGCTGCTGGGGCATTGGAACGCCGGGCTGGTCCGCTTTTCCCACGAATGGCTCAGCGTCGTCTTTTCGGCGGTCGGGCTGTGGCATCTGGCGAAGAACTGGAACGCCTTTGTCGGCTATCTGAAGCGCAACGCCGCCATCGCCGCCTTCGCCGTCAGCCTGTTGGCGTCGCTGGTCGTCACCGGCATGACCGGCAGCACGAGTCCGGTCAACCCCGGCGCGGTGTTCGGCGCGCTGTCCCGCGCCAGTTTGGAGGCGGCGGCCCCCGCCTTTGGCCTGACCCCCGTTGAGGCGGTCGGCAGGCTGAACGCCGCCAACATCGACGCGGTCGGCGGCGAGACTCTGGCGGCCATCGGCGCGCGCTCCGGCGTCGGCGCGGCGGGCGTCGCGTCGATCCTCGCTACGCGCCAGACCCCGTAAGGCGCATGTCTTTGGTGACAGACGGCCCCCGTCCCCTTGTCGGGCGGGGGAGGGGCACACCATCTTTTACAAGACACGCTGTGTGGACCAAGCGGGCGCGGGTTTGACGCGCCTCGGCCAACCAAGGGGAGACCGGCGATGGATCTGCGCGTTTGCTTTGAAAACATGGCCAACGTCAACGTCAACGACGCGGCGATGATGAAGCACTACACCCAAAGCTATCTGGCGGATTTCACCCCGGAATGGGGCGGTTTCATCATGCTGCCGCACGACGAGACCCGCCGGGCGACGATGGAGCCGACGTGGCAGGTGCTGATCCGCAACGCCTCGCCCAAGACGGAACAGGCGTTGCTCAGCTATCTGGACGACAACCCAATGGCCGCCTATTACGTTCACGTTTACCGCAACGACCACGGCGCGGCGCAGAAGATTCACTGAGGCGCGGCCCCCTGTTCCACCCCAACCAGGGAGGAACAGGGGGCGACGCTCATTCCGCCGCCGCCGCCTTGGCCGCGCGATGGGTGGTGAAGGCGTCGGCGGAAAACACCATCAACGCCACCCAGATGCAGGCGAAGGCGATGGCGTGCGCGCCGGTGAAGGCCTCGCCATAGACCAGCACGCCCAACAGCAACTGCCCGGTCGGACCGACATATTGCAGCAGGCCGACGGTGGACAGCTTCAGCCGCGCCGCGCCGATCATGAACAGCACCAACGGCACGGCGGTTGCCGGACCGGCGAGCACCAGCAGCAAACTGGCGCCGACGTCATGGCCAAAGGAACCGCTCCACCCCATCCACAGCAGATAAACCAGCGCCGCCGGGACCAGCAGCAGGGTTTCCACCAGCAGCCCGATCACCGGATCAATCGCCGCCTTCTTGCGGATCAGCGCGTAAAAGCCAAACGAGATCGCCAGCGACAGCGCCACCCATGGCACGACGCCATAGGACAAAACCAAGACGCCAACCCCCAACCCCGCGATGGCGACGGCGACGAGCTGGTTGCGGTTCAACCGCTCGCCCAGAAACAAGACGCCAAGCAGCACGTTGATGAGCGGGTTGATGTAATAGCCCAAACTGGACTGAACGAGTTGGTTGTGGCCAATCGCCCAGATGAAAACGGTCCAGTTGACCGTGACCAGCAAGGTGGTGACGACGAAAATTCCCAAGCGCCGCCAACTGCCGACGCCGCGCACCACCGCCATCGGCCCCCGGATCGCCAGCACGAACACGCCGACCAGGGCGACGGTCCACACCACGCGGTGCGCGACGATCTCCACCGGCCCGATGCCGCCCAGAAGTTTGAAATAGACCGGATTGACCAGTCCCCAAATCAGAAAGGATCCCAGAGCCGCCGCAAACGCCGTGGCCGTGGAGGTCTCGCCCGCCGGGGCTGAGGATGGATGCGCCATACGGTTTGTTTAGCACACAATTTGGGCAGCCGAGCAGCGGGGCGGCGCACATGACGCGCCTGCGTCGCGGGCATGACGCGTGGAACGAAGAGGCGGCCAGCAACAAAAAGCCCCGCCGAAGCGGGGCTTTTCAAAACGGATGCGGAACGACCAATCAGGCGTTGACGCCCGTGGCGACGCCCTTTTCCGTCAGCAGGCTTTGCAACTCGCCGCTTTCGTACATTTCGCGGACGATGTCGCAGCCGCCGACCAACTCGCCCTTCACATAGAGCTGGGGGAAGGTCGGCCAGTTGGAGAATTCCTTCAGACCCTGGCGCAGGCCCGGCTCTTCCAGGATGTTGACGCCCTTGAAGGGGACGCCCACATGGCTCAGCACCTGGACGACGGCGGCGGAGAAGCCGCATTGCGGGAACACCGGGGTGCCCTTCATGTAGAGAACCACGTCGCTGCTGCCGAGGTCCTGCTTGATGCGTTCGACGACGTTCTGATCGACCATGTCTGAAAACCCTTTCCCGATGATGCCCGGCCCCGGTCTTTGAGTGTGCCGAAGGCGCGGGCGTCTGTCTCGTGGTTGTTTTACGCGTTGTCCGGCACGGCGGTGGTCAGAGCCAGCGCGTGCAACTCGCCACCCATCCGGCCTTGCAGCGCGGCGTAGACCATCTGGTGCTGCTGCACCCGGCTTTTGCCCTTGAAGGCCGCCGAGGTGACGAGGGCGGCGTAATGGTCGCCATCACCGCGCAGATCGGCGATTTCAACCGCCGCGCCGGGGATGCCGTCCTTGATGAGCTTTTCGATCGTGGCGGCTTCCATCGCCATGGGAAATCCTCGCTCTGTTCAGGGTTCGCCCCGCCCGGGCTTCCGCATGGACAGTAATCTAGGGCGACGCAGGCGGTTTGTCATCGGTTGTCGGATGATCGCGCGTGGTTACGTCGGATGTCGGCTTGGTCGAAGCGTGGGGCGTTGGGGCGTCGTGCCGGGCGATCATCCCAGCCATCGTTTGAGCGGCCAGAGGGCCGCCCACCGCGACAACGGCAAGCAACCCGGCAATCCAGGAATTGCCATACAGGCCAAGGGCAATGCAGCCGCTCAGCCCCAGCGCGGCCAACCCGGCGCTGAGCAATTGCCCTCGGTTTCGGCGCAACTCGCTGCCACGCACCAGAGCGGCTTCGATTTCAAAACGATGACGCCGCTGCTCGTCGGCGGCTCGCATCAAGTAGGAGGCAGTTCCGGGCGCGGCGGACTCATAGCCTCGGAAGTCATCGACCGGGGGCAGCATCGCCACGTTGATCTGAACGCTCAGATCATTGTCGCTGCCCGCCTGATGAATGCGCAGAGGAAGGCGACCGACGAAATCCGGCAAGCCGCCGTCCGACCAATCCACATCCATGCGGTCGATTCGGACATCTTCGACATCCTGGCGCGCGGTCCGAGGTTTGTCGGTTGGCTTGCGGACCGGGCGTTTGCCCGCGTCACCGTCGCGCGTTGTCATACTCGTCCATCGCCTTGCGCAGGTCCCGACCGACGGCGTGCATGTCGGACACCAACGCCAAGGCGTCGGTGTCCTGGTAAAGCGGGCGGCTGGGCGCAGCCGGTTCGATGGGGAGGACCATGGACGCGCCTTCCAGATAATCCCGCAACGTCGGATGACGGTGGATCCAGCGAAGAAGCGCATTCATGGTCCGTCTCCCTTACAACTCCGCCGACATGTAGTCCGGCAGCCACGATTCATTGACCGACTTGAGGGCTTTCAAGGATATCGCCTCGCCCCCCAACCCCGTCAAGGAATCACCGCGCGTCTCGCCCAGCACCGTGACCGGGACGCCCGCCGCCTTGGCCTTGTCCTGAACCGTCGCCACCGCGTCGGGGCGGACGGCCAGCACGTAGCGGGCTTGGTCCTCGCCGAACAGGGCGCGGGGGTGGGCGTTGTCCAGGGCGGGCAGATGGGCGCCGACGCCGCTCGCCAGCGCCATTTCGGCGACGGTGACGATCAGGCCGCCGTCAGCCACGTCGTGGCTCGACGCCACCAGACCGGCGTGGATCAGGCCGCGCACGAACTCGCCGTTGCGACGCTCCACCGCCAGATCGACCGGCGGGGGGGGGCCTTCTTCGCGGCCCAGGATCTCGCGCAGGAACAGCGACTGGCCGAGGTGGCCGCCTTGTTCGCCGATGGCGAGGATCACGTCGCCCTCGTTCTGGAAGGCGATGCCGACCGCGATCATGGCGTCGGGCAGGGTGCCGACGGCGCCGATGGCCGGGGTGGGCAGGATCGCTTCGCCGTTCGTCTCGTTGTAGAGCGAGACGTTGCCCGACACGACCGGGAAGTCCAGCGCGATGCAGGCCTGGGCGATGCCCTGAACCGCGCCGACGAACTGGCCCATGATGCGGGGCTTTTCCGGGTTGCCGAAATTCATGTTGTCGGTGATGGCGAGCGGCAGGGCGCCCACCGCCGACAGGTTGCGCCACGCCTCGGCCACCGCCTGCGCGCCGCCGCGCACCGGATCGGCGAGGCAATAGCGCGGGGTGCAGTCGGTGGTGATCGCCACCGCCTTGGTCTGGCCCGGCACGCGGACAACCGCCGCGTCGGCCTGACCCGACATGAAGCGGGTGTCGCCGCCGACGAGGCTGTCATACTGCTCCCAAATCCAGCGCTTGGAGGCCAGATCGGGGCAGGCGAACAGCTTTTCCAGGGCATCGCCGAGCGACAGGCTGTAGCCGTCGAACACGCTGTCCGGCACCTCGTCCGCCGCCGGGGTCGGCTCCCACGGGCGGTCGTATTCCGGCGCGGCGTTCGACACCGGGGCGATGGGCATGTCGCACCAGGTCTCGCCATACATCTTGATGACGAGGTTGCCGCTGTCGGTCAGCGTGCCGATGACCGCGAAGTCCAGCTCCCACTTGTCGAAGATCGCGCGCGCCACCTCTTCCCGACCGGGCTTGAGGATGAACAGCATGCGCTCCTGGCTTTCGGAGAGCATGATTTCATAGGGCGTCATCGCCTCTTCGCGCATCGGCAGGCTGTCGAGCGTCAACTCGATGCCCAGACCGCCCTTGCCGGCCATCTCGACCGCCGAGGAGGTCAGACCGGCGGCGCCCATGTCCTGGATGGCGACGACCGCGTCGGTCGCCATCAGCTCCAGGCAGGCCTCGATCAGCAGCTTTTCGGTGAAGGGGTCGCCAACCTGCACGGTCGGGCGCTTCTCCTCCGAATCCTCGGTGAATTCGGCGGACGCCATGGTGGCGCCGTGGATGCCGTCGCGGCCCGTCTTGGAGCCGACATAGACCACCGAATTGCCAACGCCCGCCGCCGCCGAATAGAAAATCCGGTCGGCCTTGGCGACGCCGACGGTCATCGCGTTGACCAGGATGTTGCCGTTGTAGGCGGCGTGGAAATTGGTCTCGCCGCCCACGGTGGGGACGCCGACGCAATTGCCGTAACCGCCGATGCCCGACACCACGCCCGCCACCAAATGGCGGGTCTTGGGGTGATCGGGCGAGCCGAAGCGCAGCGCGTTCATGTTGGCGATGGGCCGGGCGCCCATGGTGAACACGTCGCGCAGAATGCCGCCGACGCCGGTCGCGGCGCCCTGGTACGGCTCGATGTAGGACGGGTGGTTGTGGCTTTCCATCTTGAAGATGACGGTGTCGCCATCGCCGATGTCCACGACGCCCGCGTTCTCGCCGGGGCCGCAGATGACCTGCGGGCCGGTGGTCGGCAGCGTCTTCAACCAACGCTTGGAGGATTTGTAGGAGCAATGCTCCGACCACATGACCGAGATGATGCCCATCTCGGTGAAGGTCGGGACGCGTCCCAGAATCTCCAGCGCGTTCGTGTATTCCGCCTCGGACAGGCCGAACTCGCGGGCCAGCTCCAGGGTGACGGGGCGCTCTTGCGCCTTGGTCGCTTCCGCGCTCACGACAGGGCCTCCACCAGACCATCAAACATCGGCTTGCCGTCGGTGTTGCCGTGCAGGCCCTCCACCGCGTCTTCGGGGTGCGGCATCAGGCCCAGCACGGTGCGCTTGGCGTTGAAGATGCCGGCGATGTCGGAAACCGAGCCGTTCGGGTTGCCGCGCGGATCCGCGCGGGTCTCGTCGGCGACATAGCGGAAGGCGACTTGCCCCTCGCCGTCCAGCCGCTTGACCGTTTCGGCGTCGGTCCAGTAATTGCCGTCGCCGTGGGCGACCGGGTAGCGCACGATCTGCCCCTTGGCGTATTTCGCCGTGAAGGGGCTGTCGGTGTTCTCCACCCGCAGATGCTGGACGCGGCAGACGAATTTCAGGGCGCCGTTGCGCATCAGCGCGCCGGGCAGCAGCCCGGCTTCGGTGATGATCTGGAAGCCGTTGCAGACGCCAAGCACCCGCACGCCTTGATCGGCCCGCGCCTTCACCTCGCGCATGATCGGCGAGTGCGCCGCCATGGCGCCGGAGCGCAGGTAATCGCCATAGGAAAAACCACCCGGCACGACGATCAAATCGACCTTGGGCAGTTCGGTGTCGCGGTGCCAGACCAGATACGGTTTGGTTCCGCTGGCGGCCTCCAGCGCGGCGACGGCGTCGCGTTCGCGGTTGGAGCCGGGGAAAACGACGATGGCGGCCTTCATGGGGCGGTCAAAATCCGGCGTCAAGGGGGGAGTTGTTCGGGCCGGACACTAAAGCCGCCGCCCCGCCAAAGCAAGGGCGGCGGTCCCCCAAATCGCGCGATCCTCACATGCCGGGCGCGTCTTCCTCAGGGTAGGCGGTGATGTGGTGCAGCGACAGGTCGGCGCCCTTGTATTCCTGCTCCTGGTCCAGACGGATGCCGATGGTGGTTTTCAGCAACCCATAGACGGCCAGCCCCGAGGCGAAGCCGAAGCCCGCCCCGCCCAGCGTTCCGACGATCTGCGCGGTCAGCGACACGCCGCCCAGACCGCCCAGCGCCTCTTGCCCGAAGACGCCCGCCAGCAGGCCGCCGGTCAGGCCGCACAAGCCGTGCAGCGGCCAGACGCCCAGCACGTCGTCGATCTTCCAGTCGATCTGGCACTTGTTGAAGGCCCAGACGAACAGCAGCCCGGCGATTCCGCCGGTGACGAGCGCGCCCAGCGGGTGCATGACGTCCGACCCGGCGCAGACGGCGACCAGACCGGCCAGCGCGCCGTTGTGGACGAAACCCGGATCGGCGCGGCTGATGACCAGGGAGGTGAGGATGCCGCCGACCATCGCCATCAGCGAATTCAGCGCCACCAGCCCGGACACGCCGTCGAGCGTTTGCGCGCTCATCACGTTGAAGCCGAACCAGCCGACGCACAGCACCCAGGCGCCCAGCGCCAGGAACGGGATGTTGGACGGCGGAATGGCGATCAGCGAGCCGTTGGCCCGGTAGCGCCCGCGCCGGTTGCCCAGATGCAGCACCGCGCCCAACGCCACCCAGCCGCCAAAGGCGTGGACCACCACCGACCCGGCGAAATCATGGAAGGGCTGGCCGAACGCCTCGGTCATCCAGGCTTGCAGACCGAAACGGGTTCCCCAGACGCTGCCCTCCAGCAGCGGATAGAACAGGCCGATCAACGCGGCGGTGGCGGCCATCTGCGGCCAGAATTTGGCGCGCTCGGCGACGCCGCCCGACACGATGGCGGGGACGGCGGCGGCGAAGGTCGCCAGGAAGAAGAACTTGACCAGATCATAACCATAGGCGGCGAAGCCGGGGCCGCCCTTGCCGACCAGCGTTTTTGCGTCCACCAGGAAATCGACGCCATAGGCCACGGTGTAGCCGATGACGAAATAGGCCAGGGTCGAGACGGCGAAGTCCGACAGAATTTTCACCAGCGCGTTGACCTGATTTTTGCGCCGGACGGTCCCGACCTCCAGCAGGGCGAAGCCGCAGTGCATCGCCAGCACCATGACCGCGCCCATCAGGACGAACAGAACGTCGCCACCCGTTTTTGCCGCATCCATGTGCACAAACCTTCAGCGTTATGCCTAAATATTAGGCAATCTGCTAACAGATCGTGCAATTCTGCGCAAGCGCGGAAGTGCCGAAGGCGTGGGCAATCATCACAAAAACAGCGCAAAAGGCGGGCGAACCCGATGCGGGTTGCCCGTTCAGTGCGCAAGAAAGATGCCAAGTGCTGAGAATGTGGGCGGGTTGGCTTGGGTGGCAGCGTCCGTCGCCCCCTCCCTAACCCTCCCCCGCTGGGCGGTGGAGGGGACTGCCGCCGCACGTCGACAAGGATCCGGCCCCCTCTCCCGCTGATAAGCGGGGGAGGGATGGGGAGGGGGCAACGGACGAGGGGGCAACGAAGGACGGGAAAAGAGGGGCAGCGGGCCGCTCACCCGCCGTGCAGCCGCCCGGTCCAATCCTCCACCGCGTCGCGCGCCAAGCGCCGTTCGGCCAGGGTTTTCCAGCTTTGCGCCAGCGCGGGCAGGGCGGCCATCTCGGTCAGCGCGGCGCGGTCGAGCGTGTCCACATAAAGCACACGCAGCAGCCGGGCGAGCGGCCAGCCGGGGCAGGGGCGGTCCAGCAGGGTCAGCCGGTCGCCGGGGCCGATCATCCCGCTTTCGACGACGCGATAATACCAGCCGGTGCGGGCGCTGCTCTGCACGCGCTTGGCCATGTCCGGCACGGCGAAACGGTGGTTCAGCTTCCAGCAGGGTTGCCGGGCTTGCGCCACCTCCAGCAGCGTGGTGCCGACGCGGAAATGGTCGCCCAGACAGACGTCGGCCTCGGTCACGCCCAGCGTGGACAGGTTTTCGCCAAAGGCGCCGGGCGTCCCCAGCCACGGCGCAGCCTCCCCCAACTCGGCCCGCCACGCGGCGTGGTGGTCGAGCGGGTAATGGTGGATCGCCTTGTCGGGACCGCCATGCACCCTTCGGTCGGCCTGCTCGTCGTCGAGAAACCCCTCCGGCCCGACGGCGCGCGGACCATCGACGGGAGTCTTGTGGATGGCGCTGCTTCGCCCCTCCGGGCCGAAGGGAGCGACCTTGCCGGTCAGAACGGCGAGCAGGGGAAGGTCGATCATCGGGCGCGCTTGGCCTGTTCCTGAAGGCTGACGTAATGGTGCCACACCAGCTTGGCGGCGAGGCTGCGGTGGGGGCGCCAGGGTTCGGCGACGGCCAGCAGTTGCGCCGGGGTCGGCTTGTCCGCCCAGCCTTTCAGCCGTTGCACGCCCAATTGAATGGCCAGATCGCCGATGGGCCAGATGTCGGGCCGGTCCTGCGCCATCATCAGATAGACCTCGGCGCTCCAGCGCCCGATGCCCTTCAGGGTGACGAGCGCGGCGATGGCCTCCTCATCGGGCAGGGCGTGGATGGCGACGAAATCCAGGCGGCCATCGACGACCGCCTCGGCCAAGCCACGGGCGTAGCCGACCTTCTGGCGGGAAAAACCGCAGGCGCGCAGGGTGTCGTCGTCGGAATTCAGAATCGTGGCGGGCGTGACGTCGCCCAACCGGGTCAGCAGCTTGTCCCACAGGGCCAAGGCGACCTTGGTGGAGAGCTGCTGTTCCATCACCATGCGCAGCAGGCCGACAAAGCCGCTGGGGCGTGAAAAGTCACGTTGCATGGGGCCGCCGACGCGGATGCATTCGGCGAAGATCGGGTCGAGGGCGGTGAGATGATCGATGCTCATGATCCGCCGCCCTCGCTCCGCACATCGGTCAAACGACGATCAGGCCACCAGCTCGATGGCGTAATCCTCGATCACGGTGTTGGCGAGCAGCTTCGTGCACATCGCCTCGACCTCGGCGCGGGCGGCGGCCTCGTCGGCGCTGGTCAATTGCAGCTCGATCACCTTGCCGACGCGAATGTCTTCGACGCCCGCGAAGCCCAGCGTTTGCAGCGCGTGGGCGATGGCCTTGCCCTGGGGATCGAGAACGCCGCGCTTGAGGGTGACGTGAACCTTGGCCTTCATCGGATGTCGCTCGCTAAAGGAAGTAGGGAAAGATGGGGTGAAACAGAGGAGTCACTGAAGGGTTTTGGGGCCTTTGACGTCGCTGGGGCCGCCTTCGGGCAGGATGCCCAGACGGCGCGCGACCTCCTGATAGGCCTCTTCGACCTTGCCGAGATCCTGGCGGAAACGGTCCTTGTCCAACTTCTCGTTGGTCTTGACGTCCCACAGGCGGCAATTGTCGGGGCTGATTTCGTCGGCCAGCACGATCCGCATCTCGTCATTTTCCCACAGCCGACCGAATTCCAGCTTGAAATCGACCAGCTTCAGCCCGATGCCGAGGAACAGGCCCGACAAATAATCATTCACCCGCAAGGACAGGGCCACCATGTCGTCGAGATCCGGCGGCGCCGCCCAGCCAAAGGCGGTGATGTGCTCCTCCGAGACCATCGGGTCGTTCAACTCGTCCGACTTGAAGTAATATTCGATGATCGAGCGCGGCAGCGGCGTGCCTTCGGGAATGCCGAAACGCTTGGACAGCGACCCAGCGGCGACGTTGCGCACCACCAGCTCGATCGGAATGATCTCGACCTCGCGGACCAGTTGTTCGCGCATGTTCAGGCGGCGGACGAAATGGGTGGGAACGCCGATTTCCGACAGACGGCTCATCAGATACTCGGAGATGCGGTTGTTCAGCACCCCCTTGCCGGTGATGACGCCCTTCTTCTGGTTGTTGAAGGCGCTCGCGTCGTCCTTGAAGTACTGCACCAGAGTGCCGGGTTCCGGTCCTTCGAAAAGAACCTTCGCCTTGCCTTCATAGATGCGCCGGCGTCGTGTCATCGCGTGTTCGTCCAAATGCGTAAGGACCGGACAAGAGAGCTTGCCGGTCCAGGAAGGTGCGTTCAGTGATATAGCAAGCCGGGGGGGCGAACACAACGGCGGGGGTTCGGGGCGGGGCAATCGCTTGAACGAAGAGATCGGGGATGTCTGACAAGATTTGACACGGATTTCACGGACTGACGCACGGATTTCACGGCTTTCTGTCAATGAGCGAATCTATAGACGCCGTGGGCCTTGGTCCAAGGAAGACGTCCGTGAAATCCGTGTGAGAATTCGTGAAATCCGTGTCGAAATTTGTCTCGGGACCGCCAACAGCCTGTTCAAGCGATTGCCCTGGTTCGGAGCTGGCGCGCGCGACGATCCGCTCACGTCAGCGCCACCGGGTCGAAGGGCGTTTCGAACGGGCGGCCAGGGGCGAAGCGCCAGACGGGTTTCAGGTCGGGGCGTTCGACGCTGGGCAGGGCGATCAACGCGCTGGACACGGTGCCGAAGCCCATGGGCAGGCGGAAATCCATCGCCCCGCGCTCCCCTTTCGCGCCTTCCCAAATGCGGCTGCCCAGCAGTTCCGGCCAATTGCCCCACGCCGGTTCGTCGGAGTCGGGCGGCGCGCCATGGGCGAAGAGCGGCTGGTAGAGGGTGATGCGGGGATCGCGCGCGTCGTCCAAATCATGGGCGGTGATCATGTGGACGCCGGGGGGAATCGCCGTCACCTCGGGCCGATGGCGCGGGTTGTCGCCGCGATGGCTGATGAGGTAGGCGTCGGCGTTGTCGGCGACCAGCAGGTTGAAGGGCCGATAGGCCCGCGTGTCGAGGGCGGCCAGCGACCGCGCCGCCTCGCCCGCGTCGGCGTGGTCGAGCGCGTCGAGCGCCAACTCGCCGCGCGACCGCTTGCCGGTTTCCGGCCCCAGCGTGCCTTCGCGGTTGAGGATGGCGGCGACCAGCCCCTCGTCGTTCAGGCCAAGCCAGGAGCCGCCCGCCAATTCATCCAGCCCGGCGACCACGTTGGGCCGGTCGGGCCAATGGCGGGCGGGCGGTTTCCAGGGCCGTCCGGCCATCTCGTCGCGGTTGGCGGCGATCAGCAAAGGCCACGTTGCGTCCGGTCGCCGCAGGAGGATCACGCTGCACATGGGGAACCTTGTTTTTTCCGTTTCGCAAAGCTATGTCGGGCCACAATGAAATCTCCGCAAGGGGGCTGCGGCTTCACCGTGACGGCGACCCCAATCCGGCTGTATAATCCAGCATCCGGGAGCGAAAACCAAATTCAAGGAGCCGGGGTCCATGACGACCTTCGATGACCGCGAAAAGGCCTTCGAGAACAAGTTCCAGCACGACGAAGACCTGCTGTTTCGCATCCGCACGCGGCGGGACACGCTGGCGGGCCTGTGGGCCGCTGGCCTGATGGGGCTGGACGCCGAATCCGCCAAGGCCTACGCCCGCCAGATCGTTGAGGTGGACATCGGCACGCCGGGTCCGCACGACATCCGCGACCGCATCGCCGCCGATTTGCACGCCAAGGGCGTGGACATTTCCGACCACCGCGTGGAAAAGGAAATGGCCCAACTCTTGGATCTGGCGCGCCAGCAAGTCACCACCGAATGAGCGCCACCGAGTGAACGCCGGGCGCGCGCTGTCGGCCTGTCCGATTCGCGCCGCTTAGGTCTTCACGCCATGACAAAAGGCCCGGCGCAGCGCGTCGGGCCTTTTTGTGTGAGCGGCTTGCACGCTGAAAATCAGGCCGCGACCGCCGCGTGGGTGATGCAGCTTTTCGAGCAGACCTTGGCGCAGCTTTCGCAGCCGATGCAGTTGGCGGCTTCCTCGACCGTCATCACCTTCTTCTCGGCCTCGTCGTCGAAGGCGTCCACGATGTCGCCGTCTTCGGTGATGCCGATCATGTTCAGCACGCCGCGCCCGCACACCTTGAAGCAGCGGCCGCAGCCGATGCACTGCTTCTGGTCGATGGATTGGACGAATTTCGGCGTCCAGCTTTCGCCGCCACGGGTGGTGCCGGTGATGAAGTCAGCCATGGGATGCTCCTCTCGAATGGCGCGGGAAGGGGGGAGGGGCGCCTGTGGGGTGGTGGTTGGAGTGGGGTGTTTGCCCCCTCCCTAACCCTCCCCCGCGTTGCGGGAGAGGGGACGGATGCTGAACGCCGACAAAAATCCTCGCTCCCTCTCCCGCAAAGCGGGGGAGGGCCGGGGAGGGGGCGCGGGAAACCCGCCGCTACGCGCTTTCCAGCGCCTTCAGCGCCGCGCGCTTTTCTGTCAGCGCGCGGTAGGCGTCATAGGCGTCCTGGGCGACGGTCAGGATGTTTTGCCAGCCCTGCGGGAGATCTTCCGACAGGTCGTGCAAATCCATTTTCTTCTGCGTCGCGCGGGCGTTCAGCTTTTTGATCTCGTCCTTCAGCGCGTCGATGTCGCTCATGCCGGGATCCTCAGAGGGTCAGAGATTGGCGACTTCGGGGTATTTCTTGATGAGGTCCACCGCGTCGGCGACCAGCTTGGCCCCATCGGCGGCCAGCTTTTCGGCGGTCGGGAAGCCGAAGCGGTGAACGTCGCGCAGATTCTTGGAAATCACCACCAGACGCCCGGCGGTCAGGATCATCCGCCCGAAGCCCTCATGGCTGATCTTCATCATCGGCGAGGCCATCAGGCCGGTTTGCTTTTCGATGGTGATGCCGACCGCCTTGTAGAACAGCTCCAGCCGCCACAGCGTGTCGGGATCGGGGTCGCCCATCATCGGGATGGCGGCGCGGGCCTCCTTGTCCAGAATGAAGGGGGCGAGCAGAACCTCGTCGGCCTTGCCCTCCCACGCGCCATAGCTGTCCTCGGCGCGGAACAGCAGGACCAGGGTCTTCAGAAACTGGTCGGCGACCTCGGCCTGGGAGGCCGCGCCTTCGGCGATTGCGGTGTCGGACATGGGTTATTCCTCGTCTTCGTCGTCGAAATTGAGTTCTTGGGTTTCGCCCAGCGCCTTGCGCAGCCAGGGCGGCGGGTTGCCGTTCAGCGTTTCGACCAGTCGGTCGAGCAGAGCCGGGATGGCCTCCGTCGCTTCGACCTTCACCGGATGGATCTTTTTGGCGACGACGCGGGCGGCGGCGGACGCGCCGATGGCCGACAGATAGACGATGGCGACGTCGGCCAGCGCGTCCAGCTTCGGCACCAGCTTGTCCTCGTTGCCGTCCTCGAACATCGAGCCGCCGAACTGGAAGGTCTCCAGAAAGGAATGACCGGCCTTGTCCACCTGATAGACGGCGATGTTCTTGGCCCAGCCGAAATGCGCGTCGACGTGCTGCATGTCCTGGGTGCAGAAAGCGACCTTCATGGAACCTCCTGTGCTGGGGCGAGCGGCGCTCACCACGCTCAACCGGCGCTGCATCCGCATGATCCGCCTCCGCAAGCGTGGCCTTTGGCGGCGTCGCCTTCGGTCTTGTGGTCGTCGTGATGGGCCGCCGGGTGGTGGTCGTGGTCCATCTCGGCGGACAGGAACAGGTTGCCGACGGCGAACAGCAGGTTGCGGGTGCCGCGATAGCCGACATGGACCGTCAGCCCGGCCCCCAGCCGGTCGAACATCGGCAGCCCCATGCGGTGCAGCGGCACGCCCAGCCGCGCCGCGCCCTGCCGCCCGTGCGAGTTGGAAATGATGAGGTCGGCGTCGCGCGCCAGGGTTTCCACGTCGGAATGGTCGCCGACCATCACGGTGGCCGCCTTCAGCTTTTCCAGGACCAGGGTTTGGGTCGGCGACACGGCGGCGACCACCTCGGCCCCCATGTCGGCCAGAAAGCTGGTGACGGCGTAGAGCAGATCGGGTTCCAGGGCGACGGCGATCCGCTTGCGGCTGAAGAAGAAATGCCCGTCGAGCATGGCGTCCACCAGACTGTCGCGCTGGCGGCGGATCTTGGCGGGAACCGGCTGGCCCGACAGCTCGGCCAACAGGCGGATCAGCTTGTCCGACGCCTCCAGCCCAGTCAGGCGGCTGAAGAAATGGCCGGGGACGTCGGTCTTCAGCTCCAGCGCGTTGCCGGCGATCCGCATGTGCTCGCCGATCACCAGCGTGGCGACGGACGCGCCCATCGAGCGGATTTGATCGACCGTCACCCCGCCCAACGAGGTGGCGGTGAAGTCGCTGGGCTGGCGCCCGCACATCGACAGTGACAGGTCGGGCAGGAAGATCGGCGACAGGCCGAAGGATTCGATCAGGTCGCGCAGCTCCTCGACGTCGCCGGGCGACAGATGGCAGCCCGCCAGAACGTTGATCTGCGTCTTGACCATGGTCGGCGACGGTTCGACCAGCCGATCGACGATGGCGGTGACGGCGGCGCCGAAACCATCCTCGAACCCGCCGGTGAAATCGGGGGTGTTGGCGAAGACCAGGGCGGTGTCGGCCATGTCGGGGTTGCGCTGGCGGAACAGGGTGAACTGCCCGCCCATATCCTCGCCCTTGGTTTCGGTGACGCCGGTGGTGGCGACGCCGATCATGGCCGGGCTGTTGCGCTCCACGATGGTGCGCAGCGCCTGTTCGAGATTTTCATAGCCGCCGAGGATGGTGGAGACTTGATCCATCGCCGTGGTTTGCAGCGGAATCGCCTCGCGGAAATGGCGGACCAGCAGAACCAAGCCGAAGGCGGTGCAGCCCTGCGAGCCGTGGAACAGCGGCAAACAGCGGTCGATGCCGAGATAGGCGAGCGCCGCGCCCAGCGGTTGGCTCATCTTCAGCGGGTTGGTCGAGGCGGCCTTGGCGGCGGAGGGGAAGCGTTGGATGTGCGACATGGCCGTCACTCCGCAGCCAGAAGAGGCGAAGCGGCGGGAACGTCCCACGGGGCGGGCAGGCGGACCTGACGCCAAATCGGGTTCGACAGGGTTTTGTCGATTTCCTCACACAGATTGACGATGCCGTCATACCCCGCGTAGGCGTGGTGACGCTCCTGGTTGATGTCGAGCCAGGGAACCTTGGCCTTCAAGGAAATGAACTGCGACCGCCCGCCCGACATCATGATGTCGGCCTCCGACGTCGCCAGCATCTTGTAAATCTCGCGCGGCTTCAGATCGTCCCACTGGTGGAACTCGTCGCCCTTCATCTTCTTGATGCGCTCCTTGTCCTCCTTGGTCGATTTCTTGGTCGAGGTGCCAAGGATGGTCAGCCCGGCGCCTTCCAGCGCGCTGACCATCGACCAGCTTTTGACGCCGCCGGTGAAGAGCAGCACGCGCTTGCCGTCGAAGCGCGGCTTGTAGGGTTCCAGGCGGCGCCAGACGCGGCTTTCCTCGCGGGCGATCACGCCCTCCGCCCGGTCGATCAGGCTTTTGTCGGCCCCGCGCTCCACCAGCATCCGGGTCATGGTGCGCAGCGTGTCCGACATGTCCGACACGCCGTAGAAGGAGCCTTCAAAATAGGGGATGCCGTAGCGCTCCTCCATCTTGCGGCCGACATTCACCAGCGCTTGGCTGCACACCATCATGGTGACGCGCGCCCGGTGGGCCTGGGCGACCTGGTTGTAACGACCGTCGCCGGAGATGCAGGACAGCAGGCGGATGCCGATCTCGTCGAGCAGCGGCTTGACCAGCCACAATTCACCGGCAAGGTTGTATTCGCCGATGATGCAGACGTCGGTCGGGGTGGTGTAGTCGGGTTCGACTGTGCCGATGACGTGGTCGAGCAGCGCCTCGCCCGCCAGCTTGTTGCCGAGATTCTTCGAGCCGACGAAGCCCGGCGCGTCCACCGGGATCACCGGCTTGCCCAGCTTTTGCGTGGCGAATTTGCAGACCGCCGCGATGTCGTCGCCGGTCATGGCGGGCACGCAGGTCTGATAGACGAAGACGGCGGGCGGGTCGTATTGCTGGATGATTTCCTTGATGGCGCGGAACAGCTTCTTCTCGCCGCCGTTGATGACGTCCAGTTCCGACAGGTCGGTGGTGAAGCCGGTGCGGTAGAGCTGCGAGCCGGACGACTTGGTTCCCCGGTTGTCCCAGGCGTTGCCCAGGCAGGCGATCGGGCCATGGACCAGATGAGCGGCGTCGGCGATCGGTTGCAGCACGATCATCGCGCCGTCATAGGCGCAACCGCCAGCGGCGGCCCCCGGCTTCAGGGATTTGGTGCAGCCTTTCTTTTTTTCCTTGGCCGACTTGCTTTGGTTGGTCGCGCATCCCGGTTCGTTGAAGACGTCCTGGATCTTGTCCTGGAGCATGCCCGTTCTCCCGCCTTGGCGCCGAATGCGGCTGTCGGGATCGGGCAATGCAAGGCGTGCGCCATATGGTAAGGCATTGAACGCGCTGGATTGTGCGGTTTTCGCGGGCTGTGCGATAGCTGACAATCGCTGGCGATTGTCGGGTCTTGGACAGAGGGTGGACGGGGCGGGCGGGCGCGTTGCCGTCCTTTACCGCTCCGGTTCCGGCTTGATGCCTGCGTCCTTCATGGCGTGCATCAGTTCCAGTATCACCGTGCTGATGTCGGGGAAGGTTAGAGCCACCACGCGGCGGTCGGGATCCAGCCGGACGACATGGGCGATTTGCCGCCCGCCGACGCCCGGCAATTCGGCGCAGCGCAATTCCAGCCGCAGTTTGCCGCCGATGGCGTGGTGGAACTCCTCCGGCGGCAGATCGACCAGCAGGCCGCGCGTGCTCCAATTCACCGTCGTGCAGCGCCGCCCTTCGGCCTCCACTGTCAGCACTGGATCCATGTAGCGGATGGCGCGGCGGTGTTCGACGCCGTTGGGCGGCTTGGCCCCGACGTCGTGCTGGTCCAGCTTGCGCTTGGCGGCGTCCTTGGTGCGGTCGTCCACCCCGTCCTTGCTGGTCATCAAGGTGGCCTGGACCCGACGTTCGACCCCGTGGCGGAACTCGTCGTCGGCGCCAAAGCGCAGGGCCTTGGAAAAATGGTCCTTGGCGCTGGTCAGCAGGGCGTTGCGCCCCTTGTCGTCGCCGCGATGGCCGCAGCGTTCGGCCTGGATCAGCAGCGTGTCGACGCTGCGCTGGTAGGCCCCGCGCTGGATGATTTTGGTCATCTCGCGGAACTCGGCGGCGCGGACGCTGGGAAACTCCTTGGCCTTCAGCATCTCGGTCATCGCCGTGGCCAGAGCGTCGATCTGGTCGGGCGGGGCGGTTTCCGCCTCCCGCCGCATCCGGCGCGCCAGATCCTCGGCCTTGCGGATCAAGGCCTCCTCAATTTTCTGGCGCTGTCCGGCGTCGAGAACGGGCATGGCGAACATCCCCCGCGTGATGACGCGCCAAGGATACACCACGCCGATGATTTGCAACAGGGATGGTTCAGCGCGCTCTTGGTTTTGCGCGTTCCGTTGCTGGGATTGAGCCGGGCGTGGCCCTATTTTTCAATGCCATCCATGAGTTTCACAGCGGTAAAATCAAAATTCACAGTTGTCGATTTCCCCGGCCCTGGCATTGCGGCGCCAGCTTTTGGAAAGGGGCGGCTCTGGTCGCCAAGCCCAAGCAGTGGATTGAACGCTGTGCTCAGCAAGGTGTAATTTGGAAAACGTACATTCGACATTTCTGAGACTGTCGGAATGTACTGTGTTGGCGGGTTGTCTCCTTCCCCTTTTTCCTCAACCGCCATGTTTCGGATCATAATCTGTGAGCATTCAGCGCAATGAGGTTTGTCGCAGCCCATCGCGATTATTTTGTATGCTCCTTGATAATATTTGTGATGAAGAATCGCGGCGGCTTCGGCATGCGCCTTCGTCGATTGAATAAAATCATAGCCAAGGGATTCAGCTTTTAGGCGCATCGGCGTGCTGATGGAGTTCCCATTGTTGCAGTAGCACAATTTGACATATCGTGTGATTCCGTCCTTTGTCTTTTCAGACAAGACGCATACAACGGTCGTTGGGCCACGGCTTTTTTTGTCTTTTATGGCGTTACGGATGGTTATGGCATCGGCTTCCAGGTCAAAATTCGAGGCTGCGTTTATAAATCTGTTTACTTTTCGGCCTTTTGACCGACTTTTATTAAAAAACAGCTCTCTAATTTTTCTCTTTTCTTTCTTCTTGGGATTTTTTTGATTTCCAACGTCGATGACAAGGGCGTCGTCATCGGGTTCGGTGGCGTCTGACAAATTGCCGTCATCGTTGAATGGATCATTGTTGTAAAATAGCGGATTGAGTTTTCTCCGTTTTGTGATCCGCTCTCCAGGAGCGTCCACGCCGTCAGCATTCATTGGCTGAACAACCAGTGGGCGATGCGGTGCGGGCCGCACGGCGGGTTTTGGCGCTTGTGGTGGCGGCGGCGCCAAACGTCCTTGCACCACGGGCGTTGTCGTCGCACGTGTTTGGATGGGGGCCTGGGTGACAGCCGTTGGGATCGCTTGCCGCATTTGCGCGACGGGTGGCGTCGTCGTCGCGCGCGTTTGGGCCGGGGGCGTCGGCGCGTTTGTCCGCCACGCCGCGCCCGTCACTGGCGGGGGAGGTTGGGGGGGCCGAAACGCGGGCGCTGGCGGTTTGCCGGTCGCCGGTTGAATCGCCGTTGGGCGCCACGCCGGAGGTGGGGCGGAGCCAACGGGGGCAGGTTGGGTCACGGCGCGCGCGGGCGGAGTCGCAGGTGGCAAAGGCGGACGGGCGAACGGCTTTGCCATCATTGATCCTCTGTGTTGTTCGTGGCTCAACAGTTTGAAGCTATGGCGCTGCTTGGGCCGCTGTAAAGCTGTATTCGCGCCTCAAAAACAAACGCGTGACCCCTGCGTTTGGTCAGCGCGCCCTTGGTTTTGCCCGCGCGGTCGGCTCCGCTTCCAGCGGGTTGTCGGGCCAGTAATGTTTGGGGTACTGGCCTTTCAAATCGGCTTTCACCGCCTTGTAGGCGTTGGCCCAGAAGCTGGCGAGGTCGCGCGTCACCTGCACCGGGCGGCGGGCGGGCGACAGAAGATGCAGCAGCAAGGGAACCCGTCCCCCGGCGATGCGCGGCGTCTCGGCCAGCCCGAACATTTCTTGCAGGCGCACCGCCAACACCGGCTCGTCGCCGTCATAGTCGATGGGAATGCGGGAGCCGCTGGGAACCTCGACATGGGTCGGCGCTTCGGCGTCCAGCCGCGTCTTCATCTCCCACGGCAACAGGTTGCGCAGGGCGCTGGACAGATCGACGCGGTCGAGATGGGCGCGGCGCGACACGCCGTCCAGGAACGGGGCCAACCAATCCTCCAGCGTGGCGAGCAGGGCCGAATCGGACAGGTCGGGCCATTCCACCCCCTCGCGCTGGCGCAGGAAGGCGACTCGGGTGCGCCACGCTCGCAGCTCGTTGCTCCAGGGCAGGCACTCCAGCCCCATGGCGCGGACGCCCTCCAGCATCGCGGCGGTCATCGCCTCGGCGGGTGGGTTGGCCAGACGCTCGTCCTTCAGGATCAGGGCGAACAGCATCCGGCGGCGGCGGGCCAGCACCGTCTGTTCGCGCGCGTCCCAGGCGACGATGGTCTCGACGCGGATGTGGTCGGCGAAGGCGTCCTCCAGATCGGCCAGCGTGACCGGCGCGGCCAGGAAGATTCGGGATTCGCGAACCGCGCCGTCCAGATCGGCCACCGCCAGCCAATCCTCCGCCGACAAGGGTTCGGCGTCCTGGAAATAGGCGCCGCGCCCGCCCGACAACCGGAATTGCGCCGCGACTCCGCCCGGCCCGCCGCCGGGGCGGCGCTGTCCGATGCGGTCGGGGTAGGCCAGGGCGACCAGCAGGCCGACGGCGTTGCTGTCGCCCTCATCCCCCTCGCGCACGCCCAAGTGCCGCCGCCAGCTTCGCGCCTGCTTCATCGCCTGTTGGGCGGCACCGCGATCCACGCTCAAACCGCGCGCGGCGCCGCGCCCGCCCTGTTCCTGCCCGCGCAGCAGATCGACGCGCAAGCGCAGATCGGCGTCGCGGAAGCCGGGGGCGGCGCGGACGATGTCGCGCTCCCCCAACAGGGCGGCGACCAGACAGGCCAGCGCGCCATGCCCCAGGGCTTGCCCGGCGAGCATCATGTGGGCCAGCCGGGGGTGCACGCCAAAGCCCGCCATGCGGCGGCCATGCGGGGTGATCGCCCCGCCGTCGGTCAGCGCGCCCAAGCCGGACAGCAGGTCGCGCGCCTGCGCCAGCGCCGGGGCGGGCGGCGGGTTGAGCCAGGACAGGGCGGCGGGATCGCTCACCCCCCACATCGCCAATTCCAGGGCCAGTGGGGCGAGGTCGGCGTCGAGGATCTCCGGCGCGCTGAAGGGGGCCAGCGCCTTGTGCGTCGCCTCCGGCCACAGACGGAAACAGACGCCCGGCTCCAACCGTCCGGCGCGGCCCCGGCGCTGTTCGGCGGAGGCTTGGCTGACCTTGACCGTCACCAGGCGGGTCATGCCGCCGCGCGGGTCGAAACGCGGAACCCGCATCAGGCCGCTGTCGATGACGATGCGGATGCCTTCGATGGTCAGGCTGGTTTCGGCGATGGCGGTGGCCAGCACCACCTTGCGCACGCCGGGCGGCGATGGGGCGATGGCGCGGTCCTGCGCCTCGGTCGTCAGATCGCCGTAAAGCGGGGCGAGGATGACGTCTCCGCCCAAATCCGATTGCTCCAACTGGCTGAGCACCCGGCGGATTTCGCCCGCGCCGGGCAGGAAGACCAGGGCGTTGCCGCTTTCCTCCCGCAAGGCGCGGCGCACGGTGGCGGCCACCGCGTCCTCAATCCGGCTGCCCGGCGGCGGCGCGTCGAGATGGCGGGTTTCCACCGGAAAGGCGCGGCCCTCGCTCGTCACCATCGGGGCGTCGCCGGAAACGCCGTCGCCCAGCAGGGCGGCGACCGGCCCGCCGTCCAGCGTCGCCGACATCACCACCAGCCGCAGATCGTCGCGCAGCGCCCCGCGCGCCTCCTGCACCAGAGCGAGGGCCAGATCGCTGTCGATGCCGCGTTCGTGGAATTCGTCGAACAGGACGGCGCCGACGCTGGACAGTTCCGGGTCGTCCTGAAGCTGACGCAGGAACAGGCCGTCCGTCACCACCTCGATCCGGGTGCGCGGGCCAACCTTGGTGTCCAGCCGCACCCGATAGCCGACGGTCTCGCCGACCGATTCGCCCAGCATCGCCGCCATGCGCCGGGCGGCGGCGCGCGCGGCCAACCGCCGGGGTTCCAACACCAGGATCTTGCGCCCGCGCAGCCAGGGTTGATCGAGCAGGGCCAGCGGCACGCGGGTGGTTTTGCCGGCGCCGGGCGGGGCTTGCAGCACGGCGGTTCCGCGCGTTTCAAGCGCCGCCAGCAGGGCGGGCAGAACGGGGTCGATGGGCAGGGGGGCGAAGGCGGGGCGGTTGGGCGTGGTCATGGCGACTCCGCTGCCGGAAAACCGCCGGAAAGGCAACCGCTTTCCAAGATAGGCGAGGGCAGGCGACGGGCGCGGCAGGGACAAAAGGTCGCACCCCGCCGTCGTTGGGATCGGGCCGCGCGCCATGACCGCAAAAATGCTATGGTTTTACTGTCGTCGGGCCTTTCCTCTACACGCAGGGATTCATGACCAGCATCCACGACGCCGCCCTGTTCCTCGCCCACGCCTGCGCGCTGGAAGAGGACGCCGCCAACCGCTTCTCCGACCTGTCGGAGTCGATGAAAACCTATGGCAACACCGAGATTGCCGCCTTCTTCGGGCAAATGGCGACCTTCTCGCGCATGCATCTGGCCGAGGCGCGCAAGCGGTCCGGTTTCCGCGACATTCCCGATCTGGCCCCGGAGGATTTCCAGTGGCCGGACGACGAAAGCCCGGAAGCGGCCTCGATGGAAGGCTCGCATTATCTGATGACGGTGGAATACGCGCTGGAGTTGGCGTTGGACAGCGAGCGGCGGGGCCAAGCCTTTTACGCCGACGTGGCGCGCACCACCACCGATTCGGAAGTCCGCATGATGGCCGAAGAGTTCGCCGCCGAAGAGGCCGAACATGTCGCCCAGTTGGAAATCTGGACGAAGCGCTATCCCAAAGTGGCCTGAGCCGCAGCGGCCACCGTCACGGGGCGACTGTTGCCGCGACGCCGGGGCTGTCGCCCCCTCTCCCCGTCCAAGCGCAGGCTGGGGAGAGGGGCGCGGCGCCGGTCACGCCGACACGATCACGCCGACAGGGCCGACCAATCGATTTCATAGACCGCGTCAGCGGGCTTGTAGCCCTTGAACGCCGCGATCACGGCGTCGACGCTGACCTCGCCCGGCACATTCTGGATTTCATAGACGACCGAGCTGCCGCTGGTCGGGCCGACGTCGGCGTTGCGATGGGCCTGCGAGATCAACCCCTCGCCCGCCTTCTTAATCATGATGGAAGCCATGCATCCGTCTCCTGTTGCGTAACGCCCGACCAGGAAACCATAAACAAAAAATGGTTAAATCGGAAGGTGGAAAGACGCGAGGATCAGGGCGCCACGATCAGGACGTCGCGTCGCGGGCGATCCACAGCGCGGTCAGATCGTCGTACAGTCCGGTGCCGAATCGTTCGGCGAAGCGGGCCATCAGCCAGGGGAAAGGGTGTTCGGGCGCGGTCAGCACCGCCTGCTCGATCAAATCGGCCAAGCCCTCTTCGCCCAACATGGCGTCGTCGCGGTCGCGCGCCTCGGTCAGGCCGTCGGAATAGAGGAACAGCGTGTCGCCGGGGTGGAACGGGGTGCTGCGGTTTTCATACTCGGCGTCGGCGAAGGCCCCCAGCAGCATGCCCGACGCGTCCAGCACGCGGAAGCCGCCCCGGCTGCCCAACAGCGGGTTGGGGGCGCCGGCGGCGGCGTAACGCAGGCTGTCGGCGTGGCGGTCGATCACTCCGTAAAAGGCGGTGGCGAATTGGCCGACGGTCAGGATGTCGGCCAGACGCTGATTCAGTTGCGTCAACAGGCGGGCCGGGTCGCGCAGATCGTCGGGCGGCGTGCGGGTCAGCAGTGTGTGCAGGCGAAAGGCGTTGATGGCCGACGCGATGCCGTGACCCGACAGGTCGGCGACGAAAACGCCGACATGGCCGCCGTCGATCTCGAACGTCGTCCAAAAATCGCCGCCAACCTCGTCGGAGGTTTGAAAGACCGGCTCGATCCGCAGCGCGTTGCGGCTGGCCATCGCCTCCAGCCATTCGGCGTCGGGGACCAGCGCCAATTGCATGCTGCGCGCTTGGCGCAGATCGCGCTCCACCCGTTCGCGGAAGGCGCGCAATTCCTGCACCATCGACCGGCGTTCCAGATGGTAGCGGACGCGGGCGACGCATTCGCCGGGGTTGATCGGCTTGGCCAGCAAATCGGTGGCCCCGGCCTGGAAGCACAGCGAGCGGATTTGGTCGGTCTGCCGGGTGCTCTGCATCAGGATGGGCAGATCGCGCCAACGCGGGTTGCCGCGCAGAACCCGGCACAGCGCCATGCCGTCGATGGGCGGCAAATTGGCGTCGATCAACAGCAAGTCAGGGTCAAAGCTCTCGACCTGATCGAGCAGCTCCTGCCCATTGGTGGCGAAGGCGACCTGGACGATGCCGATCCACTGAAGAAAACGGGCCAGCGTGCGGCGGTTGAACCGGCTGTCGTCGGCAATCAGAACCCGGCGGTCGCCAAGCGGGATCCCCAATTCCAGCCCATAGAGCGAGGCGGGGGTTTCGGTCGGAAACTCCATGGCGCCCCGCCCCCCGCGCGGGTGTGGATCTCAGGCGTCGATGGTGAAGACTTTGTGCAGCTTGGCCAGCGTGATGAGGCGTTGCACCTCGTCGCGCGCGCCGCGCATGGCGAAGTCCAGCTTCTTCTTTTGCGCCGTGTCGCGGGCGATGATGAACATGCCCAGGCCCGAGGAATCGACGAAATCCAGGCCGGACAGGTCAAAGACCATCCGATGACCGGCGGGCCGCTCGAACGCGGCGATGACCGAACGGAAGGTGTCGTGGTCGGAAAAGGTCATCCGGCCATGCAAACGGATTTCGGTGCTGTCGTGGGCATCGGTGACGGTGAAGTCCATGGAGGCGCTCCGTGGTTGTTCCCGAGTCCGGCGCGCGGCGGGACGCGAGTGGCCCGGTGAAGTCATCAGCATGTTGTGTCCGTTCATCTTACGCTGGAAAAGATTTCACTTTGATGACAGGGGGGGTTGTTCATGCCGTCACTTGCGGCTTATCCCACGCTGTTGGATGGGAATGCAAGTATCCTTCGCTGCGTCGCGATAATAGATAGCATTTTAAGAAATATTGGTGACGAACTCTGGCCATCTCTGGACATATGCGGCAAATTGGCGGTGATTGGCGCTCCAGACGCGCGTGGTCGCGGTTTGCCCGCCGCCCCGCTTGTCGTGTAGGCTGCGGCGCACTGGGGAATCCTCCACCAAAGGACGGGCGATGAGCACCGAAATCCGCACCTTTATCATTCCCGACGCCAACGCCGAGGAGGCGCAGGCGAATCTGTCCGATTTTCTGCGGACGATTGAAATCCAGCGCATCGACACCGCTTACGCCGTCGATGGCTGGCGCGTGTTGGTGTTGTATGGCGATCTGAAGCGCAAGGAAGAATCCCAACAGATCGAGGCGGCCATCGCCGCCGCGCTGAATGGGTGGCGCGACCGGGTGGCGGCGCAGGAAGGCGTGGCGCGCGACATCATCCTGCCCGACGATCTGGTGCAGGAAATCGCCCGCTTCGCCCCGACGACCGAGCATGAATTGACGATCATCGTCGGCGGGCGCGACCTGCCGGTGCCGTTGCAGGGCGGGGAGATCGTGCAGGTGGTGCGCTCCACCCTGGATGTCCTGATCGACTGAGATTTTGTGAAGACGCCGCGTCGCGGTTGGCGCGACGCGGCGGTGTCGCGCGTTTGGCGTGCTGGGCGATGGCTCCGGTTGGGGTTCTGCCGCTTGCCCATCTATATGTTGTGGGTGGGGTGTTGTGAGTGGGGCGGCTCCATCGGCTCGTTTCTGGGTCGGATTGTTGGCCCGACGGTTGGATTTTGGGCGACCGGCCGAGCGTCTCGATTCGCTGGCGCTTGGCTGATGGGGCGACTCGCGCTGGCGCTCCCGAGTCGCTCACGCGCGGTTCGCTGGCGGCGCGTTGTGGAAAAGCCCACAAAATCTTGGGTTCCCAACCCTTGCCGCTGTTGAAAAGGGGGTGGATAAAAACCCCGAAAATACCCATTGAACAATCATGGTTTTAACAAAAATCCAGTCATGGCGCGGGCGTGCCGCTGAAAATGGCGGAATTGCTGGGTTGCTGGATTTTGTGCGCAGTTTTGCGTGTCAACCACAATATGTGGTGTCTTGAGGCGCTCAGCCTCTTGCCTGCCGGGGCGGCGGTGTCTAGGATGAGATCAACTTACAGCAACCGATGACCAGCGCAAGCGTGCGCCGCGCCATCGCTTTGCCATTCAAGATTCATCAGGGGATATTGGCATCATGCGGATCGAGCGTCGTTTCACGGGTGAAGGTCAGGATGCTTACGCCAGCCTCGGCTTCCGCCGCGCCACCAGCGAGATCCGCAACCCCGACGGTTCGATCGTCTTCCAGCAGACCGACATCGAGGTGCCGGAGAGCTTCAGCCAGGTCGCCAGCGACATTCTGGCCCAGAAATATTTCCGCAAGGCGGGCGTTCCCGCCGCGCTGAAGGCCGTTGAAGAGAACACGGTCCCGTCCTGGCTGTGGCGGAAAGAGGCGGATTCGGAAAAGCTGGCCGCGCTGCCCAAGGAAAAGCGTTTCGTCGGCGAAAGCTCCGCCCGTCAGGTCTTCGACCGTCTGGCTGGCACCTGGACCTATTGGGGTTGGAAGGGCGGTTATTTCGATCAAGAGGCCGACGCGCGCGCCTTCTACGACGAAATGCGCTTCATGCTGGCCGCCCAGATGGCCGCGCCCAACAGCCCGCAATGGTTCAACACCGGCCTGCATTGGGCCTATGGCATCGACGGCCCCAGCCAGGGCCATTTCTACGTCGATTTCAAGACTGGCCTGTTGACCTCCTCGGCCTCGGCCTATGAGCACCCGCAGCCCCACGCCTGCTTCATCCAGTCGGTCGCCGACGACCTCGTGAACGAGGGCGGCATCATGGATCTGTGGGTGCGCGAGGCGCGCCTGTTCAAATACGGCTCGGGCACCGGCTCGAACTTCTCCAAGCTGCGCGGCGAGGGCGAGAAGCTGGCGGGCGGCGGCAAGTCGTCGGGCCTGATGAGCTTCCTGAAGATCGGCGACCGCGCGGCGGGCGCCATCAAGTCGGGCGGCACCACCCGGCGGGCGGCCAAGATGGTCTCGGTGGACATGGACCATCCGGACATCGAAGGCTACATCGACTGGAAGGTGAACGAGGAGCAGAAGGTCGCCGCCCTCGTCACCGGCTCCAAGATTTGCCAGAAGCATCTGGCGGTGGTGATGGCCGCCGCGCAGAACGGCCTGGATCCCAAGGAAAACAAAGAGCTTAAGAAGGCCATCCTCGCCGCCCGCAAGGATCAGGTGTCGGAAAACTACATCCAGCGCGTGATCCAGTTCGCCGGTCAGGGCTTCAAGACCATCGAGTTCAAGACCTACAACACCGATTGGGATTCGGAAGCCTACCTGACGGTGGCCGGCCAGAACTCCAACAACTCGGTGCGCATCTCCAACGAGTTCGTCCAGGCGGTTCTGGATGACGGCGATTGGAACCTGATTGGCCGCACCAACGGCAAGGTCATGAAGACGCTGCGCGCCCGTGATCTGTGGGACAAGGTCGGCTACGCCGCCTGGGCCTGCGCCGATCCCGGCGTGCAGTTCGACAGCACCATCAACGAATGGCACACCTGCCCGGCCTCGGGGCGCATCAACGCCTCGAACCCCTGCTCGGAATACATGTTCCTCGACGACACCGCCTGCAATCTGGCGTCGTTGAACCTGATGACCTTCCGGTTGAAGGATGGCTCCTTCGACACCGAAGCCTTCGAGCACGCGTGCCGTCTGTGGACCATCGTCCTGGAAATTTCGGTGCTGATGGCGCAGTTCCCCTCCAAGGAAATCGCCCAGCTCTCCTACGAGTTCCGCACGCTGGGTCTGGGCTTCGCCAACCTCGGCGGCCTGCTGATGGCGTCCGGCCTGTCCTACGACTCGGACGAGGGCCGCGCTTATTGCGCCGGCATCTCCGCCGTGATGACCGGCGTCGCCTACGCCACCTCGGCGGAAATGGCGCAGGAGCTGGGGGCTTTCCCCGGTTATGAGGCCAACCGCGACCACATGCTGCGGGTCATCCGCAACCACCGCCGCGCCGCGAATGGCGCGATGGACGGCTATGAAGGGCTGGCGGTCGCGCCGGTTCCCTTCGTCGCCGACCTCTGCCCGGATCAAGAGCTGGCCGCCGCCGCCTTGCGGGTGTGGGACGAGGCGTTGGAACTGGGCGAGGCCCACGGCTTCCGCAACGCGCAATCCACCGTGGTCGCCCCAACGGGCACCATCGGTCTGGTGATGGATTGCGACACCACCGGCATCGAACCCGACTTCGCGCTCGTGAAGTTCAAGAAGCTGGCGGGCGGCGGCTACTTCAAGATCGTCAACCGTCTGGTGCCGGAAGCCTTGAAGACGCTGGGCTACACGCCCGAGCAGATTGGCGAGATGGAGCGTTACGCCGTCGGCCACGGCACGCTGAAGACCGCGCCCGGCATCGACCACGCCGCGTTGAAGGCCAAGGGCTTCACCGACGCGATGCTGGAGAAGCTGGAAGGCAACCTCGGCACCGCCTTCGACATCAAGTTCGTGTTCAACCGCTGGACCATCGGCGCCGAGTTCTGCGTCGAGACTCTGGGCGTGCCGTTCGAGGTTCTGGACGCGCAGGGCTTTGACCTGCTGACCCATCTGGGCTTCAGCAAGACCGAGATCGAGACGGCCAACACCTATTGCTGCGGCGCCATGACCCTGGAAGGCGCGCCCTTCCTGAAGGACGAGCATCTCTCGGTGTTCGATTGCGCCAACCCCTGTGGCCGCATCGGCAAGCGTTTTCTGGGCTGGCAGTCGCACATCACGATGATGGCGGCCTCGCAGCCCTTCATCTCGGGCGCCATCTCCAAGACCATCAACATGCCGAACGCGGCGACGGTGGAGGAGTGCAAGGACGCCTATTTGCTGTCCTGGCGTCTGGGTCTGAAGGCCAACGCGCTCTACCGCGACGGCTCCAAGCTGAGCCAGCCGCTTCAGGCCGCCGTGCTGGACGACGAGGAGGATGGCGAGACCATCGACGCGGTGGTGGATGGCGCCAACGCCACCCGCACCCAGATCGTGTCCGAACGCATCGTCGAAAAGGTGATCGAGAAGATCGTCGAGCGGAAGATCTCCGCCCGCGAACGTCTGCCGCACCGCCGCAAGGGCTACACCCAGAAGGCCAACGTCGGCGGCCACAAGATCTATCTGCGCACCGGCGAGTATGAAGACGGCCGCATCGGCGAGATCTTCATCGACATGCACAAGGAGGGCGCCGCCTTCCGCTCCTTGATGAACAACTTCGCCATCGCCGTGTCCATCGGCCTGCAATATGGCGTGCCGCTTGAGGAGTTCGTCGAGGCCTTCACCTTCACCCGGTTCGAGCCGTCGGGCATGGTGACGGGCAACGACACCATCAAGATGGCGACCTCGGTCATCGACTACATCTTCCGCGAGGTGGCGATCTCCTATCTGGGCCGCACCGATCTGGCCCACGCCACGCCGGAAGATTTGCTGCCCTTCACCGTCGGCAGCGGCGACAAGCAGGGCGACCTGCCGGAAAACCCGCAGCCGTCGGACTTTGTCCGCCGCGTCGCCTCGACCGGCTATGTCCGCAACAACCTGCGGGTTCTGCATGGCGGGCAGGGTGTCGGGCAGGGCGCTGGCCAAGCCCAGCGGACCAGCGCGGCGGCGGCCCTGGCGGCGGCGGGCGTGGACACCGTGCAGGCGACCGCTGTGGCGGCGCAAAGCGCGGTGACGGGCAGCCCGGCGGTTGGTTCGGTGGTGGCGGCGCAAGGTCATGTGGCGGCTGGCGCGGCGACGGGAACCTCCTATGGCGGCAGCGTCAGCGAGCAGCGTTTCGACCGCATCCGCGAGGCGCGCGCCCGTGGGTATGAGGGCGATCCCTGTGGTGAATGCGGCAACATGACCTTGGTCCGCAACGGCACCTGCTTGAAATGCGACAGCTGTGGTTCGACGACGGGTTGCTCGTGAACCTCGGAGTTTTTGCAACACAGCATAAGTAAGACGAAACAAAAGGGGGGAGCGGGCGACCGCTCTCCCCTTTCCCTGTGTCTGGAGATCGCTTTTCCACAGTCTCCGTGGGGCTTGACCAGCCCGCCTATATCCATGGTAGCATTTTCGTTAAGAGTGAGGCCGGGCCACGCAGGCATCCTGGGAGAGGCGCGCCATGGAGTTAGCCGACGGAACGCTCGACGCCGCCGTGATGTCTGATCCACTGATCCGGGCGACTGTCGAGCAGTGCGGCACGGGGCTGGTGTGGGTTGGGGCGGATGGCGTGATCGTCAGCGCCAACCCGTGCTTTGTCCGCTGGGCCGGTCGTCCGGCGCGCGGGTCGGCGGGGCATGGGGGCGGCCCTGGAACCGGGCTGGTCGGTCGTCCGCTGCTGTCGGTGTTGGATTTGGGCGGTTGGGAATGGCCGTCGGTGTGGGCCAGCCTGTACGACGAGGGCGCTTTGCCCGGCGCTGGGACCATCCGCGCGCCGCGCGCCGAGCCGGTGCCGGTGGATCTGCATTGGCAATTGCTGACCGGATTTTCCGAACCCATCGCCTTTTGCCAGATGCAGGGCTTTGAAGAGCGCGAGCGGGCCAACGCCATCGCGCGGCTGCAACAGGATGTGCTGGAATTGGTCGCCGCTGGGCGCTCGTTGAAGCTGGTGCTGGATTTCCTGTGTCGTCAGGTGGAGACCTGCGCGCCGGAGGTGGCTTGTTCCGTTCTGCTTCTGGAGGACGGGCGCAGCTTGCGCCACGCGGCGGCGCCCTCCCTGCCAACCGCTTACAGCGCGGCCATCGATGGGACGCAGATCGGCCCGTCGGTCGGTTCTTGCGGAACGGCGGCGTGGCGCGGCGCGCCGGTTGAGGTGTCGGACATCGCCACCGATCCGCTCTGGGCCAATTTTCGCGATCTGGCGCTGTCCCACGGGCTGGCCGCTTGCTGGTCCCACCCGATCAAGGGGCGCGACGCCCGCGTGCTCGGCACCTTCGCGCTCTATTACCGGGAATCGCACGGGGCGACGTCCTTTCACCGGCGGATGCTGGAGGCTTGCGTGCATCTCTGCGCGCTGGCCATTGAGCATGATCGGGCGCGGGCGGAAATCAACCGGCTGGCCTTTTACGACACGCTGACCGGCCTGCCGAACCGCCAGTTGCTGAAGGACCGCGCCACCGCCGCGCTGGCGCTGGCCGGGCGGACCCGGCAGCCGGTGACGTTGATGTTCCTGGATCTCGACCGCTTCAAGATCATCAATGATTCCCTGGGCCATGCGGCGGGCGACCGGCTGCTGGTGGAGGTGGCGGCGCGGTTGACCCGCCTGTTCCCCGACGGCGACACGTTGGCGCGGCTGGGGGGGGATGAGTTTGTCGCCTTGTTGCCCGGCTGCGACGCCGCGCACGCCTCGCTGGTGGCCGAGCGGATTTTGGCGGCTCTGTCGCAGCCGATCACCATCGCCGATCTCACCTTGACCCCGACCGCCAGCGTCGGCATCGCCGTGCATCCCGATGACGGCCATGATTTCGACACGCTGTTGCGCCAAGCCGACGCGGCGATGTACCGGGCCAAGCAGGCCGGGCGCAACCGCTGCCATTTCTACCGCCGCGACATGAACGAGCAGGCGGTGCGGCGGCTGGAGATGGAAGCGGCCCTGCGCGAGGCGCTGGATCGCGGCGAGTTCACCTTGAATTTCCAACCGCAAGTCCGTCTGGAATCGCGGCGGCTGTACCGGGTGGAGGCGTTGATTCGCTGGACCCACCCGCGTTGGGGGGCGGTGTCGCCGGTGGAGTTCATCCCGCTGGCCGAAGAATGCGGGTTGATCGACCGCATCGACAGTTGGGTTTTGGAGAGCAGCGTCGCGCAACTGGCGCGCTGGCGGGCCGCTGGCGTCACGGTGCCGGGCATCGCCGTCAACATGTCGCCGGTTCGTTTCGCCCATGGCGATCTGGTCGAGCAGGTGCGTCAAGTTCTGGCGGCGGCGCAGGTGCCGCCCGGCGATCTGACGTTGGAAATCACCGAACGGTTGATGATGACCGAAGAGGTCGGCGTCCACGACGCGCTCGACGCGCTGAACGATCTGGGCGTGATGCTGTCCATCGATGATTTCGGCACCGGCTATTCCAGCCTGAGCTACCTCAAGCGTTTTCCGGTTGGCGAGTTGAAGATCGACCGCAGCTTCGTCAAGGAGCTGGACATCGACGCGGCCAACCGCCCGTTGGTGCGGGCGATGATCCAGATCGGCCAAAGCCTGGGCCTGACCGTGGTGGCCGAGGGGGTGGAGCGTGAAACGCAAAGCCGGATGCTGAAGGCCGACGGCTGTTGCATGGGGCAGGGCTATCACTACGCCCGCCCGATGGACGCTGACGCCTTCGTGGACTGGCTGCGCGCCTGGGACGCGCAGGTGGCGGAGCAGGACAAGCAGAATTGCGCCTTGCCGGATTGCGGCTTCGGCCTCTGAACCGCTGGCCTCCGATCCGCCGGGCGCCGCTTACTTGGTGGGCGGCAGGGTCATCCGCACGCAGCGGGACAGCACGGTGTTGCCGGTCATCTCACGGTAATGCTGGATGATGATCGGTTCGGCGGCCTTGCATTGCTCCATCGTCGCGAAATCCAGCGTCGTCGGGCCGCCCTGGTTGAGCATGAACAGCAGCATCAGCACACGTTCCATAAAGGGTGCTCCTCAATCGGCCAGCGCGGCGCGGGCGGCGGCGGCGTCGCGCAAGATTTGCTCCTTCAACGCGTCGAAGCTGGCGAATTTCTGCTCCGGGCGCAGGAACTCGATCAACTGCACCCGCAGATGCTGGCCGTAAAGATCGGCGCTCATGTCGAACAGATGGGCTTCCAGCCGTTCGACCGTGCCGCCGACGGTCGGTCGGGCGCCCAAATTGGCCACGCCCTTGTGCCAGACCGTGTTCAGGCCGTGATCGACGCCCGCGCGGATGGCGTAGACGCCGAAGGCCGGGCGCAGATACTCGCCCAATTCAATGTTGGCGGTGGGAAAGCCGATGGTCCGGCCGCGCTTGTCGCCGTGCGCCACCCGTCCCTCAATCTCCCACGGGCTGCCCAGCACATGGGCGGCCTCTTGCGGGCGACCGGCGACCAGCGCGTCGCGCACGCGGGTGGAGGAATAGACGCCGCCCTCGGGATCGGCGACCGGACCAATCTCGGTCACGCCAAAGCCATGGGCCAGTCCGGCCCGTTGAAGAAAGGCCGGATCGCCGCCCCGCTTGTGGCCGAACAGAAAATCATAGCCGCACACGACGTGCCGCACGCCAAGATCGCCGATGAGGATGTCGTCAACGAAGGCTTGGGCGGTCTTGGTCAACAGACGTTCGTCGAAATGGCCGACGATCAATTGATCGACGCCCAACGCTTCGATGTGGCGGGATTTGACGCGGAAGGGGGTCAGGCGAAAGGGGGGATCGTCCGGGCGGAAGACCGAGCGCGGGTGCGGCTCGAAGGTCAGAACGGCGGACGGCGCGTCAAGCTCGCGGGCCAGCCGCTGGGCGGTTCCGATCACGGTCTGGTGGCCGTGATGCACGCCGTCGAAATTGCCAAGCGCCACCACGGCGCCGCGTTCCCTGGCGGGCAGGTCGGCGGTGTGTCTGTACAGTCGCATGCGCGCCCCGATCTGGAGAAACCTGCTAAGCAGGTTTTCCAAACCCCGCCCACATAGGAGCGGGCTTGGAAAACCTGCAAAACATAGAGTCCGCAGGTTTCTCCAGGCCGGGCCATATGTGGCCCGATCTGGAGAAACTTGCTAGGGCGTCTATATAGAACGCCGTCGGCGCGGGGTAAACGCGCCGACGGCGGGAAGCAGACCCTTTTGCGGCGATCAGCCGCGCGAGGGGACCATCAGCATCGCCTCGCCCTCGACCACCACCGTCTCGCCGACGGTGCAGACGGTGCGCATGACGACGCGGCGCTTTTCCGGGATCATCTCGGTCACGGTGGCGCGGGCGGTGACGGTGTCGCCGGCGCGGACCGGGGCCTTGAACTTCAGGTTCTGCGACATGTAGATCGCCCCCGGGCCGGGCAGCTTGGTGCCCAGAACGGCGGAGATGAAGCCGACGGTCAGCATGCCATGGGCGATGCGGCCCTGGAACATGGTGCCGGCGGCGTATTCCTGGTTCAGGTGGACGGGGTTGGTGTCACCCGAAATGCCGGCAAACAGGACGATGTCCGCTTCCGTCACGGTCTTGGCGAATGACGCCGTCATGCCGACGGCGAGGTCTTCAATGCAGTAGCCCTCGATGTCCTTACGGACCTGACGCACATCGTCCATCACGCACTTCCCTTTTTTCGGCGCCGTCCTCCGGCGCGATGCACACTATATCGCAACGCATCATGTGCAGTGCAATGACGCGAATGGCATCATGTGTCCGGCAAAAAAGCAAAAAAATCTCTAACGGTTTTACCAAGGTTCCACCCGATTGACGGCCTCTGCGTCTCCACCGCCACAAAGTTATGGAGGCAACGAAAGCGTCATCGCGACGACTTGATTACTTCATAAGGCCGAGACGGTCATAGAACATCATATTGTCCAACCACTTAGCGTGAAACGTCGTGGCTGTGCCGTTGGGTGCGCCGCGCAAGGGGCGGATGATCCGTTTTACGCAACATCCTGTCCACCAATGACCGCGCTGTTGCAACAAAAAGGCTGATTTTGGACTGTTTGTTCGTTGGTGCAACAAAATATGCGCTGCATCGCCGCAAAGTCGCGCGACTCGGACGATGACCTTTGTCGGAGCCGACCGTTACTTGAAAAGGCGCGTCGCTGCGACACCATGCCGCTGCCGGGACTTGGCGGCACGCGGGAAACAGCGGCGTCGTTTGGCGGTGGACGGACGGGCGGCGGGCTGTTTCAATCCCGCTCCGCAGCGACCGCGCCAGCGGGGCGGGTCCGGGCATGGGGGATTGAGGATGGGGGCGCCGGTCTTTGACGCGCTGCGGCTGCGCGATGGAACGCGGCTGCGCTGGGCGCGCTGGCGGACGGCGGACGCGCCGCGCGCCACCATTCTGGTGCTGACTGGGCGGGCCGAGTTCATCGAGAAATACGCGGAAACCGCCGAGGGGCTGGTGGCGCGCGGCTTTCAGGTCGTCACCTTCGATTGGCGCAACCAGGGCCTATCGGATCGTCCGCTGGCCAACCGGCAAATCCACCATCTGACCGACTTCACCCGCTTGGTCGATGATCTGGACGAGATGGTGGAGCGGGTGGCGCGCCCCTGCGCCGGGGACGGGCCGCTGTTGCTGTTGGCCCATTCGATGGGCGGGCTGGTCGCCACGCTGGCCTTGGCTCGCCACGCCGAGGACGCGGAGGCCTATTGCGCCGCCGCCATTCTGTCGGCCCCGATGCACGCCGTTCATTTCGGCCCGTTGCCGCGCGTTCTGGCGGGTTGGCTGGCGGCGTTGGGCGTCGCCTGCGGTTGGGGCGAGCGCTACGCCCTGGGTCAGCGGGATTACCACCCGGCGGATGGCCGGTTCCGGCCCGACAATTCGATCACCTCCGACCCCCGGCGCTACGCCGCTTTTCATGGCCCCTACGCGGCGCAACCCGCCTTGCGGGTCGGCGGGGTCAGCTATGGCTGGATCGCGGCGGCCTTGGCGGCGGAGGACGCGGTGAAAACGACTCTGCCGTTGGAGCGGGTGCGCGTTCCGGTGCTGCTGCTGAGCGCCCTTCAGGATCGCGTGGTGCGCGCCGACGCCCATCGGTTGGTCGCCGCCCGGCTGGCCAACGCCACGCGGATCGACTACCCCGACGCCAAGCATGAATTGCTGATGGAGCGCGACGCGATCCGCGACCGGGTGTGGGCCGACATCGACGCCTTTCTCGACAAGACGCTTGCGTCCGCCGCCGCACCTGTCGTCCGATAGCGCCGGATCGGGCGGCGAACGCGCGTGGGCGAGGGTGGGACGGATGAGCGATTTCTGGAAAGCGTCGGGCCATCATTTGCTGCGCCATGACGCGGCGGGGCATTGGGCGGTGACGCCGGATTTCCTGCGCGCCTATCTGCTGCGGCCCGAAATGCGCCCGCCGGAGGACGCCTGCGACGCCGAACACACGCTGCACGCCGGGCTGCTCGACGACCCGGCGCGCCCGGTCCCAGCCCCTTTGCTCGACGCGCTGGCGGATGACGACGCGCGCGACAATTGGCGGGTCTGGCTGGGTTTCCGCGACCGGCTGCTGGCGGCGGGAACGCTGGAGGGCTGTTACCTCGGCCTCTTTCGCGAGGGTGCGCGCGGGGTGCCGGGGCTGTTCATTGACCAGCTCGTTCACGCCATCCTGCGCGGGGCGCTCGACGAAACCAGCTCCGGCCTGCGGGCGCGGGCGGGGGAGCTGTTTTTTCGGGAGCAAACCGTTTCGGTGGCCGATGGCCGGGTCCGTCTGGCCGACGCCGAAACGGTGGAAAGCCTGTCGGCCTCCGGCGGATTCGGCAGCCTGGGGCGGCTGGCGGTGGAGGCGGGAACGGCCCTGCGCTCGGTCGATCTCGACATTCTCGATGAAACCAACCATTCCGCCTATTGGGGCCGTGACGAGCGGCACGACACGGTGATCGACGTCACCTTCGCGGCGGCGGGGCTGGACGCGCTGGCCCGCGTGCTGGAGATTTGGGTCGCGCGTTTCCTGGGCGTGACGGTGTCGGTGCAGCCGGTGCAATCCATCCAGGACGACCGTTGGGTCTGGCATGTCGGACTGGACGGCGCGGCGACGGGGATTCTGAACGACCTCTACAACGGCGTTCCGGTGGCGCAGGATCGGCTGGCCCGCATCCTGGCCCTGTTCCGTTTGGAGTTCGCCGACCCGGCGGCGATGCGGCCCGATCTGGCCGGGCGCCCGGTCTATCTCGGCATGGCGATGAACGAACAGAACCGTCTGCGCCTGAAGCCGCAAAATCTGTTGGTGAACCTGCCGCTGGCGGCAGCGGGGTAAGCGCGGTTTCCCAGGTTCCGCCGCTTGACGGCGGGGGCGGGTCTCCCGATCTACAGCGTGGTCTTTCCCCCTCTCGCCCGTTGGAGCCTTTCCCGTCATGCGCAGCCTGTCGTCCTTTGCCCTGCTGGCCGCGCTGGCGGTGGTGAGTCTTGTCCGTCCCGCCGCCGCTGATTCCGTGGTCGGGCGTTTTTCCAACGACTGGACCGGCAACGGGTTGGAAATCCAGGCCGTCGAGGATCCAAAGGTGAAGGGCGTCACCTGCCATCTGGTCGATTTCGACCGCAGCCTGATCGACCGGCTGTCCAAGGGCAATTGGTTCGAGGATCCGTCCAACGCCTCCATCGCCTGCCGCCAGACCGGGGCGGTGACGGTCGGCGACATCGAACTGTCGCCCAAGGGCGAAGAGGTGTTTTCCGAACGCAAAAGCCTGATCTTCAAATCGGTGGCGATCCGCCGCATCTATGACCGCGTCAACGACACGCTGGTTTACGTCGTTTACAGCCGTCAGGTGACGAACGCTTCGGCCAAAATGTCGATCTCCACCGTGCCGCTGTTCAGCGCCAACGCCCAATGGACCAAGGGCAAACCAGCGGCGAAGTGAGCGGTGCCCCCGTCAGCGTTTCGCCCCCTCCCTAACCCTCCCCCGCTGCGCGGGAGAGGGAACTCCGCCGCCACTCGACAAGGCTCAAGCCTGCCTCTCCCGCAACGCGGGGGAGGGCTGGGAAGGGGGCGTGCGGATTTGAGGGGGCTTGCGGATTTTCAGAGCGTCACGATCCGTCCCAACCGCACGGCGGTCTGCCCGGCCTTGACCCGGCGCGCGGGCATGATGAGGACGCAGTTGTCGTAGGGGGTGCGGATCGCCCGGTCGCCGTCCCAGCCGATGGTGGTTCCGGCCCGCCCGATCACCTCCAGCCCGACGAAGGGGGCGGTGAAGCGGAACAGGTCGCTGTCCGCCGTGATGACGTCGGTGATGTCGACCAGCCGTTGCGGGTCGGCGCGCGGCAGCAGGCGCGGCCCCACCGACTCGTCGATCATCTCCAACCCGCGCAGCAGCCGCAGGCAGCTTTCCAGCGCGACGACGGCGGTGTCGGCCCGCCAATGCTGGCCGCATTCCACCAGGATCGCCGTGCGCGCGCCCTCCGGTTCGGCGAAGGCGCCGAAGTCGATCAACCGCCGCCCTCCGGCGTGGCCGTCGTCGGCGACCACCCAGGACGGATGAACCAAGCCCAACGCCAGATCGCGCCCGCGCGTGGTCCGCCCGCACAGGGTCAGGGGCGCGGTGTCGGCGGTCATCGAATGCAGGTCGAGCAGCAGGTCGGCGGATTGATAGACCGGGCGCAATTGCCGGGCGCGGCGCAGTTCGGCGCTGTCGCGCCGCCCGTCGAGATGCTCGGGCGACCAGATCCGGTTGAAATCCTCGTCGATGAAGCGCGAGGCGTAGGGGTTTTGCCGGTCGAACAGCCGATAGGCGTCGGTGTTGGCGAAGACGAAGGTCAACCGCCCGCGCCGGGGCTTCAGCCGCAGGCGCAGCAGGGAATCGAGCGCGATGGCCCCGGAAATCTCGTTGCCGTGCACCAGCGCGTTGAGCACGACGTGCGGCCCCGGCTCGCCCGAGGTCAGGCTGGTGACGTGCTCGATCCCCGTGTTGCCGCGCCGGTGGGGCGCGATGTCGGGCGGCGTCAGCTCGATGGGGGCGAACAGAGGGTCGGTCACGCGGTCGGCTCGGCGTGGTTGCCTGGAGTCGCCAGTATGACGAAGCGGACGCCGCCACGCCAGTGGGGCGGCCGGGCCGTCTTGGCGTCGCGATGGTTTCGACTCTGTTGCGGTTTGGCGGCGTCCGTGTGACGATTTCGCATCGACGACGGGTTGACGCATGGGTTATAGGGGCGGTCGATGTGTTGCGGCGCAGCGTCGCGGGTCGGTCGGGAATGCGGACGGGAAGGCTGGCATGAGTTTGGTGATCGAGGACGTTCTGGTCCGCAACGATCCGCCGGGGCGGCGTTTGCCCATCCTGTTCGATTCGCCGCACAGCGGACGGGTTTACCCGCCCGACATCCGTTTCGCCTGTCCGCTGGGGTTGCTGCGCCACGCCGAGGACAGCCATGTCGAGGAGCTGTTCACCAGCGCCCCCGATCATGGCGCGACGCTGCTGTGCGCGCTGTTTCCCCGTGTGTGCATCGACGTCAACCGGGCGGTGGACGACATCGACCCGGCGTTGCTCGACGATGTTTGGCCCGCTCCGCTGAACCCGACCGGGCGCAGCGCGGTGGGGGCCGGGCTGATCCGCAGCCTGCTGCGGCCCGGCGTGCCGCTTTACGACGGCAAGCTGTCGGTCGCCGATGTGGAGGAGCGGATCGGGCGCTATTACCGGCCCTACCACAGCCAGATGAGCCAGATTCTCGGCGGGCTGGCCGGACGCTTCGGCGCGGTTTGGCACGTCAACTGCCACTCCATGCCGTCTGTCCTTGGATTGTCCGGCTCAAGCGCCGCCGAGTCGGTGCTGGCAGATTTCGTCATTGGCGACCGCGACGGCGCGACCAGCGAGGCGGGCTTTGTCCAATTGGTGGCGGACACGCTGCGCGGCTACGGCTATCGGGTGGCGTTGAACAACCCTTACAAGGGGGTGGAACTGGTGGCGCGCTACGGCGATCCGGCGCGGGGCCGCCATTCGATCCAGTTGGAGATCAACCGGCGGCTCTACATGAACGAAGAGACGCTGGAGCGGCACGACGGTTTCGCCGCGCTGAAGGCGGCGATCAACGGCCTGATCGGGCGCATCGCCGCCTACACCGCCGACCGACTGCTGAGTCAGGCGGCGGAGTAGGGCAGAGCCGTTTTTTACCCCTGGCGTACGGTGACGAGGAAGCGGGCGACCTCCTTGTGCAGATATTCGGCCTGTTCGACAGGTCCGACTTGGCGCCGCTCCCCCCCTACAAGTCTGGCACTCAACGCCATCCTCGACATCTGTTGTCGCGTTTGGAACCAAACCCTTGCCCAACCCGGACGCATCCGCTCCACATGCGGGCGCCCAGGAGCTTTGCATGTCAAAACTTTTAGAGCAGATCGCGTTAAATCGGGATCGATTTGACGCGTGAATCTGCTCGATCAATCAAAGCTTAGAGCGCCTTGCTGTTTCACATTTTAGGCACGGCGCTCTAACAGTGTTGGCACGTCTGTCTTCAGCCTACCCGTAGTACGCGAGGAGGTGTGCTTGCGTGTTGGCGACCGAGTAGCGCGCCGCCGTCCACCGACCGGCTTCAATCATGCTCGCGCTTAGCCGCGTGTTGTGCGTTAGGCCATCCAGGGCCGCCGCCAAGCTGTCGACCAGGCCCAGAAGGTCATCGGCGCCGTGCCAAAGGCCGTTGGCCTTGGTCGCGTACTCTAGCCCGCCCTCGCCGTGCATCCCGACGACGGCGCAGCCACAGGCCATCGCCTCCAGCGGAGGCAGACCCAGCGACTCACGGTGCGAGAAGCACAGGAAGACCGCCGACCGGCGAAGCGTTTCCGCCGTCTCCGCTTCCGTCATGTTCTCAATCTCGACAAAAGGCACGCCAGCATAGCGCGGATACTTCGCGCGGAAAGCCCCTTGGACAAACTCGGCATCCTGCATCGACTTGCGCGGCATGTAGGCGATTTGCAACAGCTTGTCCGCCGGGAAAAACTGCCGCTCATCGACCAGGCACGGGATAATGGGCGCATCAATGCGCAGGGCATCCCACAAAAAGCGGCTGATCGTGACCGAACAGCAACAGACGGAATCGAGGCCGAGCGCCTCTAGGTTGGCAATGGCCTGTTGTTTGCGGAAGACGTAGTATTGATTTTGGACGAACACATGCTTGCGGGCCGGGCTGGACAACTCCGCCCGGACCCGTTCGTCAATTCCCTCACGGAACACGATTTGATCATGCGCGGTCACGTCCGCAGGCAGCGCCGACAGCACTGGAACGTCTGAAGAAAACCAGTCCGGTGCGCCGGCCGGATTAATCACCCTTGCGTCTATTCCGTTGGAACGTAGAATCTCCGCGTGCCGAAAAATAGTCCTAATGCCGCCCGCGATCAGTTCTGCCGGCAGATGCAAAGCGAAGAAAACACGTCCAGTCATTAACTTGTTATCCTTCCGACAGTACAAAGTTGCGATGGTTGGCCCAACCGCTCTGGAGTTGTGCAGACGATTTCAACACCGGGTTGGCAACGAACATTGGGCAAAAATTCGCGGGCTTCCAGCTTGACGATCATCATGCCGATGGCCTCGGCGGCGCGCTGGTGGCTGGCGGGCAGGTCGGCGTTTCCGGCCAGCGGGAAAGACCTGTTCGACCGCGCCGGGATCGCTGCGGACGACACCCTCGGCGGCGCGGGTCAGGGCGTCCAGAACGGATTGGGTGATCGCGGCGTCGTGGGGCGGTGGCCGCTGGTCCATCAGGGGGCGAATTGTTCCTTGAGGATGCGCTCCTCGAAATTCAGCTCCTGGTCGAACAGCAGGGTCAGGGCGACGTCGCGGCATTCCTGCACCTCGACCCGCAGAACCTCGCGCACCTCGGTGAAGTCGGCCACGGCGCTGACCGGGCGTTTGCCCTCGTCCAGAATGTCGAAAATGATTTTGGCGGTGTGCGGCAACAGGGCGCCGCGCCAGCGGCGGGGGCGGAAGGCGCTGATCGGCGTCAGGGCCAGAACCCCGGCGCCCAGCGGCACGATGGGGCCGTGGGCCGACAGATTGTAGGCGGTGCTGCCGGCGGGGGTGGCGACCAGGGCACCGTCGCAGATCAACTCTGGCAACCGCACCACCTTGTCCACGGTGATGCGCAGCTTGGCGGCCTGCCGGGTTTCGCGCAGCAACGACACCTCGTTGATGCCCAGCGCCTCGACCCGCTCGCCATTCACCCGCGTGGCGACCATCCGCAGCGGGTTCAACTGAACATGCTGGGAGGCGGAAACCCGTTCGGCGATCTCATCCTCGCGATAGGCGTTCAGCAGGAAGCCGACCGAGCCGCGATTCATCCCATAGACCGGCAAGGGCCGTTCCCGGTTCAACTCCAGCGCCCGGTGCAGGGTTTCCAGCAGAAAGCCGTCGCCGCCCAGCGCGATGATGACGTCGGCGTCGGTCAGCGGCGCGTTGCCATAGCGGTGGACCAGCCGCGTCCGCGCCGCGCGCGCTTCCTCGGTGTCCGCGCAGACGAAGGCCATGCGCAGCGCGTCGGGGGCGGGCAGGGCGGGAAAGGCGATGTGCGGGACGGGTTCGATCATGGCCCCGACCATAGCGCAGGTGGCAAGGGCGGGGAAACGCCGCTCATCGGGTGTGCGGCGCAAAAGACGCGCCAAAACGCCGCCGGGCAACAAAAAAGGGGGCCAGAAGGCCCCCTTTCGTCGTATCGGCGGAATGGTTGCCCGATCACTCGGCCATTTCGCTGACCAAGCCCTCTTCGTCATCGTCGCTGGAACTGCGCTTGGCGCGGTTGCCCTCGGCGTATTCGAAGAAGGGCTTGCCGTCCTTCACCGTGACCTTGACCAGCCCGCCCTTGGTCAGCTTGCCGAACAGCAATTCTTCGGCCAGCGGTTTCTAGATGTATTCCTGGATCACCCGACCCAGCGGACGAGCGCCATAGAGCGGATCGTAGCCCTTCTTGCCCAGCCAGTCGCGGGCCTCGTCGTTCAACTCGATGGACACGCCCCGGTCTTCCAACTGGGCTTCCATCTGCATGATGAACTTGTCCACCACGCGGCTGATGACCTCCTGGCTCAGCGGAGCGAAGGGGATGATCGAGTCCAGCCGGTTGCGGAATTCCGGTGTGAACAGCTTCTCCACCGCTTCCATGTCCTCGCCGACCCGACGATCCCGCTCGAATCCGATCACCGGCTTGGCCATGTCGGCGGCCCCGGCGTTCGACGTCATGACGAGGATGACGTTGCGGAAATCGACGATCTTGCCGTTGTGGTCAGTCAGTTTGCCGTGATCCATGATCTGCAACAGGATGTTGAACAGATCGGGGTGGGCCTTTTCGATCTCGTCGAGCAGCAGGACGCAATGCGGGTGCTGGTCGATGGCGTCGGTCAGCATGCCGCCCTGGTCGAAGCCGACATAGCCCGGCGGGGCGCCGATCAGGCGCGACACGGTGTGCCGCTCCATATATTCGGACATGTCGAAGCGGGTCAGCTCGATGCCCAGCGTCAGGGCGAGCTGGCGCGCCACCTCGGTCTTGCCGACGCCGGTCGGGCCGATGAACAGGTAATTGCCGATGGGCTTTTCCGGTTCGCGCAAACCGGCCCGCGCCAGCTTGATCGCCGACACCAGGGCGTCGATGGCCTTGGTCTGGCCGAACACCATGGTCTTCAGGTCGCGTTCCAGATTGAGGAGCGTTTCCTTGTCGTCGCGGCTGACCGATTTCGGCGGGATGCGGGCGATCTTGGCGACCACCGCCTCCACGTCCTTCACGCCGATCTTCTTCTTGCGCTTGTTCTCCGGCAGCAGCATCTGCGCCGCCCCGACCTCGTCGATGATGTCGATGGCTTTGTCGGGCAGCTTGCGGTCGCCGATGTATTTCGCCGACAGCTCCACGGCGGAGCGGATGGCGTCGGCGGTGTAGCTGACCTTGTGATGCTTCTCGTAATAGGGCTTCAGGCCCTGGAGAATCTTGATCGCGTCCTCAATCGACGGCTCGTTGACGTCGATCTTCTGGAAGCGGCGGACCAGCGCCCGGTCCTTCTCAAAATAGGTGCGGTATTCCTTGTAGGTGGTCGAGCCGATGCAGCGCAGCGCGCCCGACGCCAAGGCCGGTTTCAGCAGATTCGAGGCGTCCATCGCCCCGCCGGAGGTCGCCCCGGCGCCGATCACCGTGTGGATCTCGTCGATGAACAGAACCGCGCCCTCGGTCGCCTCCAACTCCGAGACGACGGCCTTCAGCCGCTCCTCGAAATCGCCGCGATAGCGCGTGCCGGCCAGCAGCGCGCCCATGTCGAGCGCGAAGATGGTGGCGTTGCGCAGAACCTCCGGCACCTCGTTCTGGACGATGCGGCGGGCCAGCCCTTCGGCGATGGCGGTCTTGCCGACGCCAGGATCGCCGACATAGAGCGGGTTGTTTTTCGAGCGCCGACACAGGATCTGGATGGTCCGTTCGACCTCCTGCTCCCGTCCGATCAGCGGGTCGATCTTCCCACCGGCGGCCTTCTTGTTCAGATTGACGCAATACGCGTCGAGCGCTTCGCTGCCTTTTTTCACGACCTTCTCCGCCGCCGCCTCGTCGTCGGCGCCCGAGACCCGCTTGGTTTCCGTGCGGCCTGGAGCCTTCGCGATTCCGTGAGAGATATAGTTCACCGCGTCGAACCGGGTCATTTCCTGCTCTTGCAGGAAGTAAACCGCGTGGCTCTCGCGTTCCGAGAACAGAGCGACGAGCACGTTGGCGCCCGTCACCTCCTCACGTCCCGAGGACTGGACGTGGATGGCCGCACGTTGCAGCACCCGCTGGAAGCCAGCCGTCGGCTTGGCGTCGTCGGGCCTGCTCGTGATAAGGTTCGCAAGCTCGTTGTCGATGTATTCGGTCAGTTCGGCGCGCAGGCGGTCCAAATCGATTCCGCAAGCGCGCAAGACGGCGGTGGCATCGGAGTCTTCTGTCAACGCGAGAAGCAGATGTTCGAGCGTCGCGTATTCGTGCCTGCGCTCGTTCGCGTGGGCCAGTGCCCGATGCAGCGTCTGTTCCAGGTTACGCGACAGCATGGATGGGTCTAGTCCTTCTCTAACGTGCATTGCAGCGGATGCTGGTTCTGGCGCGCAAAGTCCATCACCTGCGTGACTTTCGTCTCCGCCACCTCATAGGTGAACACGCCGCACAACCCCACGCCTCGACGGTGCACATGCAGCATGATCCGTGTCGCTTCCTCGCGAGACTTCGCGAAGAAACGTTCGAGAACGAGAACGACGAACTCCATCGGAGTGTAATCGTCGTTCAGCATCAACACCTTGTACATCGACGGCTTTTTCGTTTTCGGCTTGGTCTTGATGACCACGCCGCTGTTGGGGCCGTCGTTGTCGTGCTTGTCCGAATCGCCCATGGTCTCAATCAAATGTCGTCTCGGCGCAGCCTGATAAATCTCTGCGCTCTCATATAGGGATGATATGGGCAATCCGGGCGCTGAGGGAAGGGGCCGCGTGGCGGAAGAGGAGATTTGCCTGTTCTCTTTGGTCGATCCCCCCGGTCTGCGTTCCGTCAAGACACAGGAGGCGCCGATTTCCAATTCCGCACAATTGATGGAATCCCTGTGCGGAGTTCCCCTGATTGAGCGGATCGTCAGCGGAGTGTTCTCGACCGTGACGCCTTCACACGGAAGCGGATCGTCCCTGACGGCTTCGGGTTACGGGGCGAAGGGGTTGCACAGCCCGGTGCTGAGCGTGGTCTTTTGCGACGGGCGCCAGGCATGGCTGTCCTGGAGGCCCGGTTCGCCCAGAGTCATCCGGGTTACGGTCGGCTGGCGCAGCAACCAATCCTGAAGCGTCGCCTCGAACTGGGCGATGTCGGCGTGATCGCTGGCGTTGAGCGTGATGGTAACGGTCAGTTCGGTGGTCATCGTCGATTCCTTCATGGTCGGCGCCGCTCCGGCGCTGTGGAAGAAAACGCTGCCCCTCAATGTCCCTTGGTCCCCCGGAACGGTGCGCTTGCCCGGTCAGGCGCGCAACAAAAAAGGGCGGGGTGCTTGCCCGCCCTTGTTCCTGCTCTTGCGCGAGTCTGGACCGTTCCGCCATCCGTCGCCGTCGCTTGCCGCCGTCACTTGCCGTCGGGTTTGCCCGGAATGGCGATGCTGGCGATCTGCTTTTGCAAGGCGTCGATCTGCTTCTGCAACTCGTCGAAGGTCGGTCCCGGCTGCGTCGGCCCGGCGGGGCGGGCGGTGGGTGCCGGAGGCTCCTCGCCCGCGCCGGTCGGGCCAAAGGGCGTGAACATGCGCATGGCGCGCTCGAACATCGCCAAATTCTGCTTGCTCACCTCGTCCAGACGGCCGAAGGGGAAGATGCCGCCGATGGTGTTCTGGAAATAATCGCGCACCTGATCCTGATTGCGAGAAAAGGACTGCATCGAATATTCCAGATAGCGCGGCACCACCCACTGCATGTTGTCGCCGTAGAAGCCGATCAACTGGCGCAGGAAGCTGATGGGCAGCAAATTCTGCCCCTTGCTTTCCTCTTCCACGATGATCTGCGTCAGGACGGAACGGGTGATGTCCTCGCCGGTCTTGGCGTCGTAGACCACGAAATCCAACCCGTCCTTAACCATCTGACAGAGGTGATCGAGCGTCACATAGCTGCTGGTGGCCGTGTTGTAGAGCCGCCGGTTGGCGTACTTCTTGATCGTGATCGGAGCGGACTTCTGGTCTTCCTTGTCGGCCATCGCGTAATCTTTCAAGAAGGGACGTTCGGCGGAAATCGATCCGTCCCTAGGACTACTCGAAGGGATAGCAATTTGTCCAGCGTTGCGCCGCGTCATGCGGTCGCGGGGGCGGGCTGGACGTCGGCGCGCGGCGGCGTTTCGCCCTTTGCGTGTTGATGACGTTTTCAGGACCGCAGCATCCGGCGCTGGTCAAGCGGTCGCCGGATTGCCTATAGTGCGGCTTATGGCCGACCCGTCCGACTCCGACATTCCGTCTTTGGAAACGCTGGCGCGCCGCTATCTGGACCTGTGGCAGGATCAATGGGCGGCGACCGCCGCCGATCCCGAAGCGGCCGATATGATGGCCCGGCTTTTCCAGATGATGGGGCAGGGAGCGGCGGCGATGGCGCCCTTCGCCTTCGGACCGGCGGGTTTCGCTTTTTCCGGGTCGCCCGGAACCGGCTGGGATCCGCGCCCGCCCGTCACCCCGCAGCCCATGAACCCGGCGCCCTATTCCGCATGGCCGCAGCCCGCCCCCCGCTCCGCAAGGGAGTTCACCGATGACGGCGCGCCGGGCGGATGGCGCGCCGCTGCGCCGGGGGCCGCGCCCGCTCAGCCTGCACCTGAACACGGTGCTGGCGATGTTGCTCAGCTCCTCGGGCGGATTGCCGCTCTTGAAGAGCGGCTTGCTGCCATGGAAGCCGCCGCTGCGCCAGCGGGCGGAGGAACTGCGCCAGCAGTTCGCCCACGCCGAAAGCCAGCCCCAGGGCGCTGAGGATCTGCGCCACGCGGTGGACCGCGAGATGCGGCGGCGGATCGATTCGGTGCTGACCGGGATCGAGCGTTACCGCCAACACCCCTATCACCGCGATCTGCCCGACCCGCCGGTGGTCTGGCGCGAAGGGGCGACGCGCCTGCTGGATTACGGCCCGCCGGGCGGGCGTCCGGCCCTGTTTGTGCCCTCGCTGGTCAACCGTCATTACATCTTGGATCTGTCGCCGGGCAAAAGCCTGATGCGCTGGCTGGCCGGGCATGGCGTGCGTCCGCTGCTGATTGATTGGGGAACGCCGGGGCCGCTGGAGCGCCGCTTCACCCTGACCGACTACATCGCCGGGCGGCTGGAGCGGGCGCTCGACGCCATCGTCGAGGAGACCGGGCGCCCGGTTCCCATCGTCGGCTATTGCATGGGCGGGCTGTTGACCACGGCGCTGGCGCTGCGCCGTCCAAAGGCGGTGGCGGGGTTGGTCCTGCTGGCGACGCCCTGGGATTTCCACGCCGAGGACGCGACCACGGCCAAGCGCGCCGCCGCCCTGTTCCAACCCTTCGGCCCGGCGCTGGACAATTGGGGGGAGCTGCCGACCGACGCGCTTCAGGCGCTGTTCACCCAGTTGGATCCGATGCTGGCGCTGAAGAAGTTCGGCCAGTTCGCGCGCATGGATCCGGCCAGCCGCGCCGCCGTCGCCTTCGTCGCGTTGGAGGATTGGTTGAACGACGGCGTGCCGTTGGTCGCGGCGGTGGCGCGCGACGCGCTGGCCGGTTGGTATGGGCGCAACGACACGGTCACGGGCAATTGGCTGGTCGGCGGCCTGCCGGTCGATCCGTCGCGCATCCGCGTGCCGACGCTGGCCCTAATCCCCGAGCGTGACCGCATCGTGCCGCCCGCTTCGGCGATGGCTCTGCCAAAAGTGATACCCGGCGCCGAAATGATCGTGCCGCCATTGGGTCATATTGGCATGGTGGTGAGCGCCGGAGCGGAGACCGGGGTGTGGCGGCCATTGGCCGATTGGCTCGCTGCGACAGGATAGCCGGGGCCGTTGTGACATCTTGCATTGGGCCGCTTTCACACTTTAAGGTGTCTTCACTGCAAGCGTTCCACCAGCGCCATAATAAAACCGTCCCATATCGAGGAGCGTTACCATGACCGTGGTTGTCATCGCCGGTGCCGCGCGCACGCCCATCGGCAGCTTCAACGGCGCCCTCAGCGCCGTTCCCGCCCATGTTCTGGGCGAGACCGCGATCCGTGAGGCGCTGGCCCGCGCCAAAACCGACGCGGCGGAAGTCAACGAGGTCATTCTGGGTCAGATTCTGACCGCCGGTCAGGGGCAGAACCCGGCCCGCCAGGCCGCTGTGAATTCGGGCATTCCGGTCGAAGCGACCGCGTTCGGCATCAACCAGCTCTGCGGTTCGGGCCTGCGCGCCGTCGCGCTCGGCTTCCAGGCGATCAAGAACGGCGACGCCGACATCATCGTCGCCGGTGGCCAGGAGAGCATGAGCCAGGCGCAGCACACGATGCACATGCGCAACGGCACCAAGATGGGCACGGCGTCGCTGGTCGACACCATGCTGGTCGATGGCCTGACCGACGCCTTCAAGGGCTACCACATGGGCACCACGGCGGAAAACATCGCCACCCAGTGGCAGTTGACCCGTGAGGAGCAGGACGCCTTCTCCGCCGCCTCGCAGCAGAAGGCCGAAGCCGCCCAGAAGGCCGGTCGTTTCAAGGACGAAATCGTTCCGGTGACGATCAAGGGCCGCAAGGGCGACGTCGTCGTGTCGGACGATGAGTATCCCAAGCATGGCACCACGGCGGAATCGCTGGCCAAGCTGCGCCCGGCCTTCTCCAAGGACGGCACCGTCACCGCTGGCAACGCCTCGGGCATCAACGACGGCGCCGCCGCCCTGGTGCTGATGAGCGCCGAGAACGCCGCCAAGCGCGGCGTCACCCCGCTGGCCCGCATCGTGTCGTGGGCGACCGCCGGCGTCGATCCGTCGGTCATGGGCACGGGTCCGATCCCGGCGTCGCGTCTGGCGCTGAAGAAGGCCGGTTGGACCGTGGACGACCTCGACCTGATCGAAGCGAACGAGGCGTTCGCCGCTCAGGCGCTGTCGGTCAACAAGGACCTGGGTTGGGACCTCAGCAAGGTCAACGTCAACGGCGGCGCCATCGCGCTCGGCCACCCGGTCGGCGCCTCGGGCGCGCGCGTTCTGACGACGCTGCTGTTCGAAATGCAGAAGCGCGACGCCAAGAAGGGCCTCGCCACGCTGTGCATCGGCGGCGGCATGGGCATCGCGCTCTGCGTTGAGCGCGACTAAGCAAGACGCCGAACCGTCGCCTCAATCGGGGCGACGGTTCGACCCGCATCCGTCTCGCGCGTGGTTCTGACGACGCTGGGCGCGGGGGTTCCAAGAACAAAAACAAGCCAACCAACCAAAACCAAACAGAAACTGGGGAGAAATACCATGGCTCGTGTTGCAGTCGTTACGGGTGGCACTCGCGGCATTGGCGAAGCGGTCGCCGTCGGCCTGAAAGACGCCGGTTACAGCGTCGCCGCCACCTACGCCGGAAACGACGAAGCGGCGAAGGAATTCACCGCCCGCACCGGCATTCCGGCCTACAAGTTCGACGTGTCGAGCTTTGAGGCCTGCAAGGACGGCCTCGCCAAGATCGTGGCCGATCTCGGCCCGGTTGACGTCCTCGTCAACAACGCGGGCATCACCCGCGACGGCGTCATGCACCGCATGACCTATGAACAGTGGGAAGCGGTGATCCACACCAACCTGTCCTCCTGCTTCAACATGTGCCGCAACGTCATCGACGGCATGCGCGAGCGGAATTTTGGCCGCATCGTCAACATCGGTTCGGTGAACGGTCAGGCCGGTCAGTACGGTCAGGTCAACTACGCCGCCGCCAAGTCGGGCATCCATGGCTTCACCAAGGCCCTGGCGCAGGAAAGCGCCGCCAAGGGCATCACCGTGAACGCCATCGCGCCGGGCTACATCGACACCGACATGGTGCGCGCGGTCCCCGCCAACGTGCTGGAAAAGATCGTCGCCCGCATCCCGGTCGGCCGTCTGGGCCGCGCGTCGGAAATCGCCAAGGCGGTGCTGTATCTCGTCGCCGACGACAACGGCTTCATGACCGGCTCGACCCTGTCGGTCAACGGCGGCCAGCACATGTATTGATCGCGGTCGGCGTTTGCGCCGGTCGGGATTGAGAAAAGCGAAACCCCTTCCCCGTGGTCACGCGGGGGAGGGGTTTTGTTTTTTGACACCGATGAACACAGATAGACACAGATGGATGGGGATGGGTGTATAGCATTATGTTGATTTTATAAATTGATCGGTCGAGAAATTAAGGCCGAAATGGAATGCGGGATGGTTCTATTTTTACATTCTCATAAGAGTTTTCTTCCAAGAGCGCTTTGATTGACTCGAAATTGCGCTTAAAATCAACTCCTGGACCCACAATTATGCGTTCTATGGGAAGTTTTGGTGAATTTCCATCTGTAATGAAATCTAAAGACATAGGCACATAGGGAATAATATCACTTCCGTTTGTCCTAAAGCGGAGGGGCAATTCGTCGGCAAGTATTGTTTTCTCATCGGGGAGACTGCATACTAATCGACTCTCTTTCTCCTCGCTGTAGCTTTTGTCCTTGAAAGATCTGGCGATAACACTCAGTGTGGAAGCCCACTCATCATACATCCTGCCCTTCCATTTATCAGAGGAATATACGAACAGATCAAGAAGATCAACTGATAGTTCGGGAAGTCCTTGATCGCCATAAATAACATCATAGTAATGAGCGATTTGGGCGTGGGGTATTCTTTGAAGATTTAGACCAATTGCGTAACCTTTTCCGAAGCCGCCGTACCCTCGCCACTGACTGAGCAAGTCACCATCTGCTGAAAGACTTACACAGAAAGTGGCGTAATCAGAACGAGGATTGCGAAGGGCAATCTTAATGCCATCAATTATCTTCCTCTCAGTGTCAGTGGTTCCACTGGATTTTGACGCCATGAGTGTCAGCAATCGTTCTGGCAAGAAGGACCCTTCCGAGGGGTCATTTAGGAAACGAAAGTCGGTTGCCCATAACCTGTTATTTTGAATAATCCCTAGCAAACCTGCTGCATCAGTATAGTGGTAACGGAGGGCATTATTCAGCCAACCATACCTTGGAATACCGTGCTTTTGATTTAAATACCCAAGAAGAACCATCATGTGTGGGCACTTGGCTACTTCCTCGCGGGAGAACATATTTATATCAGAATTCAGCAATTTATTATTATTTCCGTCGAATTCGGTCTCGCTCATATATCGATCTCGATGTCGTTATTTAGTAGAAAAAAATATTAAGATCTCATCTGCTAAGGGGGCTTGGAAGATATTTATATATCTGATTGATAGCGTGATGGCAATCGATGCCGCTATCCGAATTAAGTGTTAAACCCGTCACCATGTACGTTTTGGGTCAAACGCGGCCATTTGAGAACCAAAGGCTCGATTGAGCCGTTTACTGCTCCCCCAAATCTTATCACTCCCAAAAAATCTGTGTCTATCTGTGTTCATCTGTGTCTCAAAAATCCCTCTCCCTCACTGCAACTTCGTCGCCGCGATTTTCGCCACATCCACCGGCATCGCGGCGCAGCCGCCCAGCGTCGGGCCTACCGGGAGTTCGCCGAAGGCGGCGAGCGCGCCTTGGGCCTTCAGCCGCCCGACGAAGCCCGGTTCGCCGGATCGGTTGGAAGATCGATCTGGGCGTTTCTGAAACCATACAGTTAAAATTATGGTTCTGAAAGGACGCAAGGGGGCAGCAGAAACAGCGTTGAACACTTCGGATTGTAAGGGATTTTCTATGACAAAATGGGTAATTGCCTTCCTTAACCCCTGGCCCTAACGATAAATCCACGGTTGTGCGCGCTTGTGCGTTCCAACCCATGGATTTCGGGAGGGGCTGCAATGAACGTCTCGGTGTTCGGCGTTGGCAAGACAACGTCGGTCGGTGGGTCCTGGAAGCCGGTTGCGGTCCCGTCCCACGGTGATTCGTCTGAGGTGGTCCGGGCCAAGGCGTCGGGTGGGGACAGCGTGTCCGTCAGTCCGTTGGGGCAATCGCTGAAGGGTGTGGCTGCCGACATGTTTTCCCTTTTGGACCAAAAGGGAAAGGGAATGTTGGAAAAGCTGGTGTCCAGCGGCAGCATGAGCGCGGAGGAGGTTGCGCTTGGCCTGCGCGCCGCCGCGACCGACGGCGCCTTTAGCCGATACGCCGAAACCCGGCCAAGGGATGTGGAAGATCAAGCCATTCTGGCCACCTACACCAAGGCCGAAACGGCGATGCGGGATCACTCGCAAAAGCTGGGCGCGGCGCGGGCGGATTTCAACACGAGCCTGACCGCCGCGATGTCGGCTATTGGCCGGAACGAGGTCGACACGGCTGGCTTTCAGGCCATGATGGCGGAACCGCAGGCGGGCTTCGACGCGGCACTCAAGCAGGCGAATGACGGTGCGGCGGGCGCTCCGCTCATGCAGGATGCGTTGGCGGCGGGCTGGAAAAAGGCCGTCGAGGGTTTCAACACAGCCCTGAAGGACCAGATCGGCGGTGACGGGATGTTGGAGTTCGCCAGCGACGTCAGCGCGGGCAAGGGGGCCGACGCCAAAAACAAGCTGATCGAAGCCTTCAAGGCCATGGAAGGGGGCGGCAACGGTCAGGAGACGGCCCTGGGCAAGGCGGTTCAACGCTTTGCCGCGTCGGTGGACATTCCCGGCGTTGGCCGCGCCGGGCCAAGCCTTGCCGCGTTGACGGCGGAGGCTGGCGCGCCTTCCGCCGAACCGGCGAACGCTCCGGTGGCGACGGCTGCGGTGGCGACGGCCACGCCGCCAGCCAGCGCGGCGAAGCCCTCGGTCACGACGACGGTGGCTGACCGAAGCAAATCCGCCTTGTCCATGCTGCAAACGGCGCTGGACGCCAACACCAAGGCGCGCGCGTCCGTTGCTTCCGCCACGACGGCGGACAAGGCCGAAGCCGACCTGTCATCCCTGATGGACGCCTTGAAATCCGGGACCGCCGCGTCCTCGCCCAACGTCAAGATCGACACCTGACCCGGCGTCGGGCGCCTTTCCTCACTGCAACTTCGTCGCCGCGATTTTCGCCACATCCACCGGCATCGCGGCGCAGCCGCCCAGCGTTGGGCCGACCGGGAGTTCGCCGAAGGCGGCGAGCGCGCCTTGGGCCTTCAACCGTCCGACGAAGCCTGGTTCGCGCCCGCGCGCCACATAGGCGAAGCCGAGCCAGGTGGAGCGCACCGGCTCGCCGCCCGCCGCGACCATGGCGCGGAAGGCGTCGTCTTCGCTGGCGCCGGGGTGGAAGACCGCCAGCATGAGGCCGTCGGTGTCGTCGGGCAGGGCGGCTTGCCGCAGCGACGCGGCCATCACCGCCGCCCACACCGCCAGCACGACGGCGAAAAAGGCGATGGCGAGGCCATGGCCGGAGCCGAGCGAGGATGGGGCGTCGTGGGCGGGGTGGGTCATGGCGGCAAGCTTACGCCTTCGCTTCCGACGCCGCCAGCGACGGGGCGGGGCGCTCGACGATGGGCAGGTTGATGAGGGTGGCGAACATCGCCAAGGCCACGCTCAGCCACCAGACGATGTCATAGGATCCCGTCCGCTCATACAGCACGCCGCCCAGCCAGACGCCGAGGAAGCCGCCGACCTGATGGCTGAAAAAGGCGAAGCCGTAGAGCGTCCCCATATAGCGGGTGCCGAACATCACGGCGACCAGACCGGAGGTCGGCGGCACGGTGGACAGCCACAACAGCCCCATCACGGCGGAATAGGCGATGACCGTCACCGGCGAAATCGGCAGCAGCACGAAGGCCGCCGTCGCCACGCCGCGCGAACAATAATTGGCGCACAGCAGATAACGCTTGCTGACCTTGCCCGCCAAAACGCCGGAACTGTAGGAGCCGATGACGTTGAACAGCCCGATCAGGGCCAGCGCCCAGGCGGCCAGCGACGGGCTGATTCCGGCGGCGGTCAGATAGGGCGGCAGATGGGTGGTGATGAAGGCCAACTGAAAACCGCAGACGAAGAACCCGGCGACCAGCAGCACATAGCTGCGGTGCTGGAAGGCTTGGCGCACCGCCGCGACATAGCCGATGTTGGCCCCGGTGACGGCGGGCGCGCCGGACGAGGCCATGCCGCGCGGGCCGGGAAACACCCCGGCCAACAGCGGCACCAGCAGCATGGAGCCAGCCAGCAGCAACAGCGCCGTCTGCCAGCCGAACCCGGCGATGAAGGCTTGACCCATCGGCGCGAACAGGAATTGCCCCATCGACCCGGCGGCGGTGGCGATGCCAATCGACCAGGTGCGCTTTTCGGCGGGCAACAGCCGGGTGAATCCAGCGATGACGATGCCGAAGGACGCGCCCGACAGGCCCAACCCGATCAACACCCCGGCGGTCAGATACAATTCCGTGCTGGTCTGCGCGTAGGGCATCAGCGCCAACCCGGCGGCGTAGAGCAGCCCGCCGCCCGCCAACACCGGGGCCGGGCCGTAACGGTCGGTCAAGGCCCCCGCGAAGGGACCGCCAACGCCCCACAGAATGTTTTGAAAGGCCATGGCCAGCGCGAAGACGTCGCGGCCCCAGCCATGGGCCTCCGACACCGGGCCGATGAACAGCCCCATGCTCGACCGTGGGCCAAAGGCCAGCATCGAAATCAAACAGCCGCAAACGACGACAAGGGCGGGCGTCCGCCAGGACGGCGCCGGTTCCCGCGCGGGGGTGGTGGTGGTCAACGGGGTCTCTCCCTTGGGCGCGGGCGCGTCAGGACGCCGCGTTTGGTGATGGGCTGACGATAGGCCCGCCCCGCAATTCCGACAAATTCATAATGGGTGGGTGAATCATTCCGCTGCGGAATAGAGCGCCGCGTCCAGGGGCGGGGCGTCTTGCGTCAATTGCCGGTTCAGGCTGTCCTCCAGCCGGTCGAACACCGCGCCCAACCGCCCGATCACCCGCGATTTGACCAACCAGACGGTGACGGTCGGCCTCAGGTCCGGCGCCTCCACCGGGCGCACGCGGTCGGCGACGCTGTTGGATCCCAGCAGGCGCAGGGGGGCCAGCCCGAAGCCGACTCCGCGCGCCACCAGCGACAGCAGCAGCGATTGGTCGAACGCCTCCACCGTCACGTTGGGCCGCTGCCCCAGCGGGGCCAAGGCCACGCCCAGCGCGTTTCGGTAGCGGCAGCCGTCCGGTTGCAGCACCCAGCCGACCCGGTTCATCGCGTCAAGGCTCCAGGGACCGGCGGCGGCGCGCTCGACCGAGGCGATGACGCTGACCGGCTCGCGGCCCAGACGCAGACAGGGCAAATCCTCCGGCGGGGACTGCCCCTCGCACAGCAGAACCACCGCGCCGTCGAGCGCGCCGCTGCGCACCTGCTCCATCAACGGGTTGCTCCAATCGGAATGCAGGCGGACGGTCAGGCCGGGGAACCCGGCGCGCAACTCGTCCAACGGCGGCCCGGCGGCCAGCGAGGCCAACACATGGGCCACCCCCAGCCGCAACAGCCCCTTCGGCTCGACCGATCCGGCGAAGGCGTCGGAAAAATCGGCAGCGGCGTTCAGGATGCGGCGGGCGTGCGACAAAGCGACCTCGCCGTCGCGGGTCAGGGACAGGGGTTTGGTCTGGCGGTCGAACAGGGTGACGCCCAACTCCGCCTCCAGCCGCTGGATCAACCGCGACACCGCCGATTGGGTCAGGCCCAGCCGCCGCCCGGCGTCCTGCACCGATTGCGCCTCCGCCACCACGACAAAGGTGTGGATCTCGTTGAGCTTCATCGCCGACCGTTGCATGGGGGGGAGCCTCGCCGTTGGTCCGTGTATGGTGAACCGCTGACGGGACGGGTCAAGAGGGTTGGGGCGCGGATCAGACGCCCCCTTGACGGTGGGGCCGCGATGGCTTAAGCACCGCGCCCATGCGTCGGCACCCCTGGAGGCCGGCGCCATTTTCGTTTTTGGAGCATCGTCATGACCAAGATCATTCCGCTCGGCGCCGAAGGGCGCGAACGGGCCGGCAAGGGGACCGCCCGCCAAACCCGTCGTGATGGCCGCATTCCGGCCGTCATCTACGGTGGCAAGCAGGCTCCCGTCACCATCTCGCTCGAGAAGTTCGAGTTCACCCGCGTGCTGCATCAGCCGGGCTTCTTCACGCACCTGTACGACGTCACCGTTGACGGCGTCGCGCACCGCGTGCTGCCGCGCGACGTGCAGTTCCACCCGGTGACGGATTTCCCGCTGCATGTGGATTTCCTGCGCGTCACCAGCGACACCCGCATCGTCGTGCATGTCCCGGTTGAGTTCGTCAACCAGGACAAGTCGCCCGGCCTGAAGCGCGGCGCGGTGCTGAACGTCGTTCACCACTCGCTCGACCTGGAATGCCCGGCGGACAACATCCCCGAGCACATCACGGTCTCGTGCGAGGGCTTCGATGTCGGCGCGTCGATCCACATCTCGTCGATCACGCTGCCGGAAGGCATCGTCTCGGTCTCGCACGAGCAGGATCTGACCATCGCGACGATCATCGCCCCGTCGGGCCTGAAGTCCGAGGGTGGCGACGCCGCCTGATCGGCGACGCGTCCGCAGTGATGACAAGGTGGGGGGCTTCGGCCCCCCGCTTTTGTTTGTGGGCTGGTTTTCCTCAAGGGACGGCAAGGGCCATGCTTCTACTGGTCGGATTGGGCAACCCCGGCGCGGAATACGCGCGCAACCGCCACAACATCGGCTATATGGCCGCCGAAACCATCGCCCGCCGCTACAATTTCAGCCCCTGGAAGAAGCGTTTCCAGGGCGTGACCGCAGAGGGCAATGTCGGCGGCGACAAGGTTCTGGCGCTGGAGCCGGGGACCTACATGAATCTGTCCGGCCAATCGGTGGTCGCGGCGCTGCAATTCTTCAAGCTGAAGCCCGAAAACGTCGTGGTGATCCATGACGAGCTTGATTTGCCCCCTGGCAAGATCCGGGTGAAGAAGGGCGGCGGCCATGGCGGCCACAACGGCTTGCGCTCCATCGACAGCCACATCGGCAAGGACTATTGGCGCGTCCGGCTGGGCATTGGCCATCCCGGCGACAAGGATCTGGTCAGCGGCTATGTCCTGCACGATTTCGCCAAGGCCGATCAAAGCTGGATCGACCCGCTGCTCGACGCGGTGGCCGACGCCCTGCCGCTGATGGTCGAGGGCCAGCCCGAAAATTTCATGAACAAGGTGACGCTGGCCACGGCGGGGCGTTGAGCGCTCCCCGCAGGACCTTTTCCCACTTGGGGTTTGCGCTTTCCCCCCCAAAGTAGGATAAAGCCCGTCAATCCACGAGATTTTTGACGGCGAGCACCTCCCCCATGGGCTTCAATTGCGGCATCGTCGGCCTGCCCAACGTTGGCAAGTCGACTCTGTTCAACGCGCTGACCGCCACCCAGGCGGCCGAAGCGGCGAATTTTCCCTTCTGCACCAAGGAACCGAACGTCGGGCGCGTCAGCGTTCCCGATCCCCGGCTGGACAAGCTGGTGGTGATCGCCAAGTCGCAGAAGACCGTGCCCACCCAGTTGGAGTTTGTGGACATCGCCGGTTTGATCCGGGGCGCGTCGAAGGGCGAAGGGCTGGGCAACCAGTTCCTGGCCAACATCCGCGAGGTGGACGCCATCGTCCATGTGCTGCGCTGCTTCATCGACGACGACATCACCCATGTCGAGGGCGGTGTTGACCCGCTGCGCGACGCCGAGGTGGTCGAGACCGAGCTGATGCTGGCCGACATGGAAAGCCTGGAACGCCAGATCAACAACCTTCAGAAGAAGGCCAAGGGCGGCGACAAGGACAGCAAGGTCAAGGCCGACCTGATGGAGCGCGCGCTCAAGGTGCTGCAAGAGGGCAAGCCCGCCCGCGTCGTCGAACTCGACGCCGACGAAAAGCCGGTGTTCCGGCAATTCATGCTGCTGACCGACAAGCCGGTCCTGTATGTCTGCAACGTCGAGGAAGCGGCCGCCGCGACGGGCAACGACTTCACCGCCAAGGTGGCCGAAAAGGCCAAGGCCGAGGGCGCCGAGATGGTGGTGATCTCCGCCGCCATCGAATCCGAGGTGGCGCAGCTCACCGACCCGGCGGAAAAGGCCGAGTTCCTGGAATCGATGGGGCTGGAGGAAACCGGCCTGAACAAGCTGATCCGCGCCGGGTTCAAGCTGCTCGACCTCATCACCTTCTTCACCGTCGGCCCGAAGGAGGCGCGCGCCTGGACCGTGCGCCGCCACGCGAAGGCCCCGGAAGCCGCTGGCGTCATCCACACCGATTTTGAACGCGGCTTCATCCGCGCCGAAACGATTGATTACGACAGCTTCACCACGCTGGGCGGCGAGCAAGGCGCGAAGGACGCGGGCAAGATGCGTCAGGAAGGCAAAGAATACGTCGTCCAAGACGGCGACATCTTCCACTTCCGCTTCAACGTCTGACCTTTCTCCTCTCCCTCCCCTGCGCCAGCGGGGGAGGGCCGGGGTGGGGGCCAGTCTGCCCCGCGTCATACCCCCCGGCGAAAAGCGCCCGCTCAGTTTTGTTCCCGCTGGGCCGCAGACAGGGCGATCACCCGCCGGGTTTCGTCCCATGGGACCAGACGCCCGGCTTCCTCGACGTCCACCCAGCGGGCTTCCAGCGCGTCGTCGGCGCAAACTGGATCGCCGTCCGGGCATTCGGCGGACACCTCGACCAGCGTGTAGTGATAGTGGACGCGCCCGGCATCGTCGGGGGTGATGGCGTCCACCACGGTGATGATGCCGGTTGGCGTCACCGTCAGCCCGGTTTCCTCCCGCATCTCCCGCACCGCCGTTTCAAAAACGGTTTCCCCGACCGATTGCGCGCCGCCGGGCAGGCTCCACTGTCCAAGTCGGGGGGCTTTGCCGCGACGGATCAACAGCAGTTGGTCGCCGCGCCACGTCACCACGCCAACGCCGACCCAGGGGCGGTCGGGGTATTCACGGCTGGAGCGGTCAATGTCGGTCATGGCGGGGCCTGTGCGGGAGGGTGGGCGTGTCGGCGGCCGGTTTGTCAGCGGCCAGTTTGTCAGCGTCCGGTCTGCCGCAGCAGGGCGCGCAGGCGGCGGATGGTTTCGGCGTCCGGTCGTCCGGGTCCCGCGTGGTCGATCAGGGCGGCGGGATGGAAATGGCGCTGGAAACTCAACAGCGCCCGTGGTTCCGCCGCGTTGTAGCCATAGCGGGCGAGCAGCGTGGCGAGGGCGTCGGTCGATAGGGCGTCGTCGCCGGGCTGGACGTCGGCGTCGGTCGGGTCCGGCCACAGGCCGATCCCTTGGGCGGCGAGGCCGGGCCAGTCGAACAGCTCGCCCGGATCCTCCTTGCGCGCCGGGGCGACGTCGCTGTGCCCCAGCACGTCGGCGGCGGCGATGGCGTGGCGGTCGATGATCTCCCGGCACAGCGCCGTCACCGCCGCCATCTGCGCGGCGGGAAAGGGGCGATAGCCGAACTCGTGGCCGGGGTTGACGATCTCGACGCCGATGGAGCGGCTGTTGACGTCGCCCAGGCCCCGCCAGTGCGACAGGCCCGCGTGCCAAGCCCGACGGTCTTCCGGGACATGGGCGTAGACGGTTCCATCCTCGTCCACCGTGTAATGGGCGCTGACCTGCGCCGCCGGGTCGCACAGGCGGTCCAGCGCGTGCGCGGCGGTCGGCATGCCGGTGTAATGCAGGATCAACAACTCAGGCAGCGCGCCCGGCGCCCGTGGGCCGTGGTTGGGGGAGGGGCGCGCGATCCGCGCGTTGATCCGCGCGCCGGTCATGTCGGGTTCGTCACCGTTTCGCTGACCGTGCGGGGGCGGCGTTTGACGATCACCGCGACTCCGCCGATGGTCAGCAGACCGCCGATGGCGAGGTTGATCGTCACCGGGTCGTCCATCAACAGCACCCCCGCCGCCACGCCGAAAATCGGCACGGTCAGCAGATAGGGCATGGTCTGGTTGACGTCGTAACGCGCCAGCAGCGGATACCAGAAGCCGTAGGCGACGATGGTGACGGCCACCGCCATGTAAAGCAGCGAGGCCCAACCGATCCAACTGGCGTTCATCACCGCGTCGATCTGGTTGTTCTCGAACAGCAACGACAGAATCAGAAGTTGGGGCATCGCCATAAAGGCCATCCAGCCATTGACGGCGAAGCCGTTCACCGCGCCGATCAGCTTCATCTGGATGCTGGCGACGGCGAAGGCCATGCTGGCCCCCAGCAGCATGGCCAGCGAGGGCAGGGCGTCGCCCAAGCGCGGCTCGCCCGCGATCACCAGCACCCCGGCGAAGGCGGCCAACATGCCGACGCCGCGCCGCCAACCCAGCGTGTCCTTGAAGATCACGGCGGCCAGCAGCGAGGAAAAGGGAACCTGCGCCTGCACGGCGAGCGAGGCGGTGGCGGCGTCGATGCCGTTCAACCCGGTGAACATCAGCGGAAAATGGACGCTGCCCAGCGTCACCGACAGGGCGGCGACCTTCAGGATCTTGTCGCGCGGGATGCGGAAGAAGGGAACGATCAGCGCCGCCACCAGGGCGAAGCGGATGCACATCAGGAACAGCGGCGGAAATTCGTGCAGCGCCCATTTGGACACGACGAAATTCAACCCCCACAAGGCCATGACCAGCAGCGCTTGCAGGGCGTGGATGAGGGTCATGACTTGCCGCCCTCCAGCTCCTCGCGCAGCGCCTCCAGTTCCAGCCAGCGCTCTTCGGCGGCGGCCAGATCGGATTGCTTGGCGTGAAGCTGCTCGCTGGTCTTCTGGAATTTGGCCGGGTTGCGGGTGAACAGGTCGGGGTCGGCCAACGCGCTTTCCAGCTTGGCGATCTCGGCGGACAGCGCGTCCATGCGGGTCGGCAGCTCGTCCAGCTCGCGCTGGTCCTTGTAGCTCAGCTTGCCGCGCGGCTTGGCCGGGGCGGCGCTGGGCGCGGCGGCCTTTGGCTTGGCGGCGGGGGCGGTCGGGGTTTTGGCCGGGCGTTGGTTCAGGTAATCGGAATAGCCGCCCGCATATTCGGTGGCCGTGCCGTCGCCCTCCAGCGCGATGGTGCTCGTCACCAGCCGGTCGAGGAAATCACGGTCGTGGCTGACCAGCAGCAGCGTGCCCTGGTAGTCGCCCAGCACGTCTTCCAGCAGGTCGAGCGTGTCCATGTCGAGGTCGTTGGTCGGCTCGTCGAGGATCATCATGTTGCTGGGCTTGGCGAACAGCCGGGCCAGCAGCAGCCGGTTGCGCTCTCCGCCCGACAGCGACTTGACCGGGCTGTCCAACTGGCGGGTGTCGAACAGGAAATCCTTGATGTAGCCGACGACGTGGCGCGACTGGCCGTTGACCATCACCGCGTCGCCGCCGAAGGGGCAGAGCACCTTGCGGATGGTGTCCTCGGGATCCAGCCCCTCGCGCCGCTGGTCGAAATAGGCGGTGTCCAGGTTGGTGCCCAGCTTGATGACGCCCTCGTCCGGCTCCAACTGGCCGGTCAGCATCTTCAGCAGGGTGGATTTCCCCGCCCCGTTCGGGCCGATCAGGCCAAGCCGGTCGCCGCGCAGGATGCGGGTGGAAAAGCCCTGGACGATGGTCTTCGGCCCGGTGTCGGACTGGAAGCTCTTGGAGATTCCCGTCGCTTCGATCACCAGCCGCCCGCCGCGTTCGGCCTCGGCCACCGCCAGCTTGGCCTGTTGGCCGCCCCGGATGCGGTCGGCCCGGTCGCCGCGCAGGGCTTGCAGGTTGCGGACGCGGCCCATGTTGCGGGTGCGCCGGGCGGAAATGCCCTCGCGCATCCATTTGGTTTCGGCTTCGATCTTGCGGTCGAGCTTGTGGGCGGCGGCCTCTTCGGACTCGAAGATTTCGGCCTGCCACGTCTCGAATTCGGAAAAGCCGCGCTCGGTCGCCCGCACCGTGCCGCGATCCAGCCACAGCGTGCGCTTGGCCAGCCGGTTGAGGAAGCTGCGATCGTGCGAAATCAGCAGCAGGCCGCCGCGATAGGCCAGAAGCTCCTCTTCCAACCATTCGATGGTCGGCAAATCCAAATGGTTGGTCGGCTCGTCCAGCAGCATGACGTCGGGGTTGCCGACCAGGGTGCGGGCCAGCGCCGTGCGCCGCGATTCGCCGCCCGACAACGTGCGCGGGTCGCGGTCGCCCGCCACCTGCAAACGGTCGAGCACGGCGTCCACCCGGTGCGCCTCGTCCTGCTCGTCGGCGGGCAGGCCCTGGACGACGTAATCCTGGACGGTGGCGCAGCCGGTGAAGTCGGGTTCCTGCGGCAGATAGGCGACGCGCGCGCCGGGCTGCACGAACAGGGCGCCAGCGTCGGGCAGGATTTGCCCGGCCAGCACCTTCAGCAGCGTCGATTTGCCCGAGCCGTTGCGCCCGACCAGACAGACGCGGTCGCCGCGCCCGATGGACACGTCGATGCTCTCGAACAGCGGACGACCGCCAAAGGTGACGGAAACGCCCTGAAGGGCCGTGATGGGAGCGGGAGGAGCCATGGACCGTTCGTGCGCCGGACTGCGGAAGGGAAGACCGGGGTTATAGCGCGGTCTTCCCCAATCCGGCGACGGTCAATTGCGCCGGGGCCGGGTTGCGCGTCAGGTCGTGGCGGGGGTGGCGGGATCGGCGGCGGGCGTCACCTGCTTTTCCTGCATCTTGAAGCCGAAATAGGTGCCGTTGCTGATGCCGGTCAGTGCCAGCAGGTTGGTGGACAGCTCCGGCATCGCGTGATCGTGGACGACCTCGTACAGGAAGGACACGCCCAGAATGATGGTCCACATCAACAACTGGAAACGGGCGATGTTGTAACCATGAACGTCGGTCAGCAGATCACGCAGCGGCCCTTGCGAGGTCGGGTAAAGCTCGGCGAGGCTGAGCGCCATCGCCGCCGTGTCGGGCGGCGTCGCGGCGGCGGCGGCCAAATAATTGGCGCGGTGCTTGTCCCGGTCGGCGGCGTCGTCCTTCGGCCCAGTGCTCGGGCGGTTGTCCTGGGTGGCCGACAGGACCGAGGTGCCGCCGACGATCCCCATCAGGGCCATCGCTCCGGTCGAGATGGTGTCCATCGACCCGGTGATCGGCAGCAGCCATGTGTAAGAGGCGGAGACGACCCCGCTCCACCACAAAAGCTGAAAGCGCGACAGGCTGTAGGGGGCGACATACCCCTTGGGCTGCGGCACGTCGGGATAGACCGTCACCGGATCGCGCCCGAACCGCCGAAAAAACGCCAAGACGAACAGCCCGCCGACCAGCAGGGCCAGAATCACCGGCAGCTTGAGGTCGGCGTTCACAGCCGCCGTGACGGTTGAGGATGGCGCGGCGGTGGGGGCGGCGCTTTGCGCCCACGCCCCGAACGGACTTCCAACCAACAACCCCAGCAGCAGGGCAAGCCCAACATCGGCAATGCGGCGCGCCATTCCGTTCTCTCCCACGAAGGCGGCGGGCGCGACGGGCGGCCCGCTGGTTGGGAAATTCTACGTCAGATAACGGGAAGCTGGGCAATGAGAATCAAAAAAGGGACGACGCCCACTCATTGATGCGCGTGAAAGTAAGCGATGGTGTGAGTGCTGGGTCGCGTTTTCCCCCTCCCTAACCCTCCCCCGCCTTTGGCGGGAGAGGGAACTCCGCCGCGCGTCGACAAGGGGCATAGCTCCCTCTCCCGCAACGCGGGGGAGGGTCGGGGCGGGGGCAAGCGACGCGGACCGGGCAAGGTTGCTCATGCCAGAGCGGGCGCGTTTTCCCGCAGTTTCTTGATGCGGTCATAGGCGGCGTTGATGATGGCGAGCTTGTGGGTGGCCTGATCGACGAACTCCTGCGGCATGCCCTGGGCCACCAGAAGATCGGGGTGATGCTCGCGCACCAGCCGCCGGTGCGCCGCTTTGATCGCCGCGTCGTCGGCGTCGCGGTCGACGCCCAGAATTTGATAGGGATCGGCGTCGGCGGGCTGGCCCGCCCGGTGATGACCGGCGACGATCCGGTCGAAATCACGGTCGGAAAAACCGAAGATCCCGGCGACGCGGTAAAGATAGGCGACCTCCGTCTCATGCAGCTCGTCGTCGGCCTCGGCGATCATCAGCAGGCTGTCGAGCAGCTCCTCCAACACCGCGTGGCGGTCCTCGAACAGGACGGCGATTTGCTGGGCGTACTCTTCAAAGCCGTGGGTGTCGCGGCGGGCGAGGTCGAAGATGCGCCCGACATTCTCCAACTCCTCCGGCGGCACCCGGAACAGCCGCTTGAAGGTGTCGATCTCCACCCGCTTCACCACCCCGTCGGCCCGCGCCATTTTGGCCGACAGGGCGATGACGCCGATGGTGAAGGCGATGGATTGGGTGGGGGCCGTCCCGTCGTCGGGGGTCGCTGGCGTGTCGTCGCAGCCATCGTTCAGCCGGTCCACCGCGTGACCGGCCAGCGTGCCGAGCAGCGCGCCCAGCGGCCCGCCGATGGCGAAGCCCGCCGCCCCGCCCAGAATTTTTCCCCAGATGCTCATCGCCATGGTCCGCGCCGTGAAGGTGGCGACCAGCATAAAGGCTTGACGACGCTGGGCCAACTGTGGCGATGCGGCAACAGGGCTGACGTGTTCGCTTTGCAAATTTCCAATGAGCGCTTGCGAAATTCAGCGAAAGCGCCATGTTGCAGTGCACAAGAGTGGCGCGCGATCAATGCGCCGCCATCGGTTCCCGCATCAGGCCAAACACAATGGCTGTGGAACCAACGATCCAGGGACGAACGTTCTGCGCAATGCGTTTTCGTAATTCGAGAACCGTGAGCAAGAGCCATGCCTGTCATCCGCAAGATCCTGCCGACCGAACTGCCCCTCTACCGGGCGCATCTTCTTCGCCTTGATCGCGCCGACCGCTACGCCCGCTTCACCGGAACGGTGTCGGACGAGTCGCTGGCGCGGCATTGCGCGAGCATCAATTGGAGCCGCACGATTGTGATCGGCGCCTTTTTGGACGGTGAACTGCGCGCGGCGGTCGAACTGTGCAGCGACCGCGTCCTGTGGCCCAACGAGGCTGAATTCGGCGTCAGCGTCGAAAAGGAACTGCAAGGGCGCGGCGTCGGCAGCACCCTGATCCGCCGCGCTTTGACGGTGGCGCGCAACCGTTCCGTCGGGCGGGTCCACATCCAGTGTCTGGCCGAGAATGTGCGGATGCGGGCGCTGGCACGCCGATTCGGCGGTCGGTCCAGCATCGAGTGCGGCGAAATCGCCGCCAGCTTTGAATTGCCGCCGCCCAACCAGTTCTCCTTCGCCCTGGAAGCGTTGGAAGACGGGGCCGGGGCCTTCAACTCCATGCTCGCCAGCTTCGCCAGCGGGCCGCAACAGCGCGTCGCCGCCTGATCGGTCGGTAAAATCCACCGCTCCGCCGCATCAAGCCGTTGACGTTGGCCGCCGGATGGCGAAACTCCGGCGGCGAGCGTGGCGCGTCTGCCGCGCGGCGACAGCGTGGGTGCGAGCATGAGCGGGATCAAGCGTGACGGTGTGGAACAGAACGGCGCTGGCCCGACCGGAAAGCCGCGCTGGCAATTCTGGATCGACCGTGGCGGCACCTTCACCGACATCGTCGCCCGCCGTCCCGATGGAACGGTGGTCACGCACAAGCTGCTGTCGGACAATCCTGAACGCTACGCCGACGCCGCCGTTCAGGGCGTCCGCGATCTGTTGGGGCTGAAGCCCGGCGATCCGTTGCCGGTCGAGGCGGTGGACGCCGTCAAGATGGGCACCACCGTCGCCACCAACGCCCTGTTGGAGCGCAAGGGCGAGCCGACCGTCCTGGTCATCACCGAAGGCTTCGGCGACCAGCTCCGCATCGGTCATCAGGCCCGGCCCAAGATTTTCGCCCGCCGCATCCAACTGCCCGAACAGCTTTACGCCCGCGTGGTCGAGGCGCCGGAACGGGTGATGGCCGATGGCCGGGTGTTGAAGCCCATCGACCTGCACACCGTCCGCCGGGGGCTGGAGGAGGCGTTCCGCGCGGGCTACCGCGCCGCCGCCGTCGTGCTGATGCACGGATACCGCTACCCCGAGCATGAACGGCAGGTCGCCTCGCTGGCGCGCGCCGTCGGCTTCACCCAGGTGTCGGTCAGCCATCTGGTCAGCCCCTTGATGAAGCTGGTCGGGCGCGGCGACACCACGGTGGCCGACGCCTACCTGTCGCCCATTCTGCGCCGCTACGTGGACCGGCTGGCCGGGGATCTCAGCGGCGAGGCGGGGACCATTCCCCTGATGTTCATGCAGTCGAACGGCGGCCTGACCGACGCCAACCGTTTTCAGGGCAAGGACGCCATCCTGTCCGGCCCGGCGGGCGGCGTCGTCGGCGCGGTGCGTACGGCGCGGATGGCCGGATTCGACAAGGTCATCGGCTTCGACATGGGCGGCACTTCGACCGACGTGTCGCATTACGCCGGGGAGTATGAGCGCGCCTTCGACACCACCGTCGCCGGGGTGCGGGTGCGGGCGCCGATGATGAACATCCACACGGTGGCGGCGGGCGGCGGTTCGCTCTGCGTCTTCGACGGCACGCGTTTCCGCGTCGGGCCGGACAGCGCCGGGGCCAACCCTGGCCCGGCCTGCTACCGGCGCGGCGGCCCGTTGACCGTCACCGACTGCAACGTGATGGTCGGCAAGCTGCAACCGCGCTTCTTCCCCCAGGTCTTCGGCCCGACCGGCGACCAGCCGCTCGACGCCGAGGTGGTGAAGGCGCGCTTCGCCGAATTGGCCGAAACGGTCAACGCCAAGCTGGGCACGGCGATGACGCCCAAGCAGGTCGCCGAAGGTTTCCTGCGCGTGGCGGTGGACAACATGGCCAACGCCATCAAGAAAATCTCGGTGGAGCGCGGGCACGACGTCACCGGCTACACGCTGAACGGTTTCGGCGGGGCGGCGGGGCAGCATGTTTGCGCCGTGGCCGATTCGCTGGGCATGACGCGCGTCTTCCTGCACCCGCAGGCGGGCGTGTTGTCGGCCTACGGCATCGGGCTGGCCGACATCGTCGCCATCCGCGAGCGCGCCGTCGAAGGGCCGCTGAGCGACGCGGTGGTGGACCGGCTGACCCTGCTCTTCACCGATCTGGAAAGCGAGGGGCGGGCGGAGCTGACCCGCCAGGGCGTCGCGCCGGAGCGGCAGGTCGTCCATCGCCGCGTCCATGTCAAGGCGGCGGGGTCGGACACCGCGCTGGCGGTTCCCTTCGGCTCCCGCGTCATCATGGCGGCGGCGTTCGAGACGGCGCACCGGCAGCGCTACGGCTTCCTCACCCCCGGCTCGGCGCTGGAGGTCGAATCGGTGACGCTGGAGGCCATCGGGCTGACCGACGCCCCCGACGATCCCGACGTGACCGGCTCGACCGGCGCCTTGCCGCGCCGTCTGGCCACGGTGACGCTGCACACCGGCGGCAAGGACCGCGAGGCGCCGCTGTACGACCGCGCCCAGTTGCAGCCCGGCAACCGCATCGTCGGCCCGGCGGTGCTGGCCGAGGCGGTCGCCACCACGGTGATCGAACCGGGTTGGATCGCCGAGGTGACGCGCAAGAATCATCTGGTGCTGACCCGTCTGGAGCCGGTCAACCAGCGGCTGGCCGCCGAAACCAAGGTCGATCCGGTGACGCTGGAGGTCTTCAACAACCTGTTCATGTCCATCGCCGAGCGCATGGGCGTGACGCTGGAAAAGACCGCCCGTTCGGTGAACATCAAGGAGCGGCTGGATTTCTCCTGCGCCCTGTTCGACCGCGACGGCGGCTTGATCGCCAACGCCCCGCACATGCCGGTGCATCTGGGATCCATGGGCGAAAGCGTCCGCGCGGTGAAGGAGCGGCGCGAGGGCGTCTTCGCCCCCGGCGAGGTCTTCGCGCTGAACGACCCGTATCATGGCGGGACCCATCTGCCCGACATCACGGTCGTGTCGCCGGTGTTCGACGAGGCCGGGCGCGAGCTGCTGTTCTTCGTCGCGTCGCGCGGGCATCACGCCGACGTCGGCGGCGTCACCCCCGGCTCGATGCCGCCCGACAGCCTGACCATCGCCGACGAAGGCGTGCTGTTGGATTGCGTGCCGCTGGTCGAAAACGGCCAGTTCCGCGAAGAGGCCCTGTTGGCGCTGCTGGGATCCGGCCCCTATCCGGCGCGCAACCCGGCGCAGAACATCGGCGACCTGAAGGCGCAGATCGCCGCGAACGAGCAGGGCGCGCGCGACCTGCACCGCATCGTCCGCCTGCACGGCTTGCCGACGGTCAACGCCTATATGGGCCATGTCCAGGACAACGCCGAGGAGCAGGTGCGCCGCGCCATCGGCGTGCTGCGCGACGGGGCCTTCTCGCTGTCGCTCGACAATGGCGCGACGATCAAGCTGACCGTCTCCATCGACCGGACCAAGCGGTCGGCCAAGGTCGATTTCACCGGCACCAGCGCTCAACTGCCCAACAATTTCAACGCGCCGTCGTCGGTCTGCCGGGCGGCGGTGCTCTACGTCTTCCGCACGCTGGTGGACGACGACATCCCGATGAACGAGGGCTGCTTGCGCCCCATCGAGATCGTCATTCCCGAAGGCTCGATGCTGGCCCCCAAATTCCCCGCCGCCGTGGTGGCGGGCAACGTCGAAACCAGCCAATGCATCGTGGACGCCCTGTTCGGCGCGCTGCGGGTGATGGCCTCGGCGCAAGGGACGATGAACAATCTGACCTTCGGCAACCAGTGGCACCAATATTACGAGACGATTTGCGGCGGGTCGGGGGCGGGCAACGGCTTTGACGGCACCGACGCGGTGCAGACCCACATGACCAACTCCCGCCTGACCGACCCGGAGGTGTTGGAATGGCGTTTCCCGGTGTTGGTCGAAAGCTTCCGCATCCGGCGCGGGTCGGGCGGGGGCGGGCGCTGGCGCGGCGGCGACGGGGTGGCGCGCCGCCTGCGCTTCCTGGAGCCGATGACCGCCGCCATTCTGGCCAACCGTCGCCGGGTCGCGCCCTTTGGCTTGAGCGGCGGCATGGACGGCGCGGTGGGCCGGACTTGGCTGCTGCGGGTGGACGGCACGGTGCAGGAGCTGGCCCCGCAGGACCGGGTCGCCGTGATTGCTGGCGACGCTTTGGTGGTGGAAACGCCGGGTGGCGGCGGCTATGGCGACGTGATGGCCTCCTGACGGCGCTGACAGGCGAGGGTGGGGGAGGGCGCGTCCCGCATCCCACCCCTGCGCTTTGCCCGTCTTGTCAGCGGCTTGCCCGCCGTCTTAGCCTCCCTTGGTCATACCAACGAACCCAGGACCGGGGAGGACATCGCCCATGACCGCCATCGCCACCACCCAACCGCGCGCGGCGCTGACCGAAGAGGCGCGGGCCGAGTTGACGGCGCTGCTGGGCGAGCGGTTCAGCACCTCCGGCCCGGTGCGCGAGCATCACGGCAAGGACGAATCCTACCACACGCCCTTTCCGCCCGACGGGGTGGCCTTCGCGCTCTCGACCGAAGAGGTCAGCGCGATCGTCAAGATTTGCGCCAAGCACAAGCTGCCGATCATCCCGTTTGGCACGGGGACGTCGCTGGAGGGCGGGATCGCGGCGTTGCGCGGCGGCGTGACCATCGACGTGTCGGGCATGAACAGCATCCTGCGCGTCAGCCCGGACGATCTGGACGTCACCGTCCAGGCGGGCGTGACTCGCAAGCGCCTGAACGAGCATCTGCGCGACACCGGCCTGTTTTTCCCCATCGACCCCGGCGCCGACGCCTCGTTGGGCGGCATGGCGGCGACGCGGGCCAGCGGCACCAACGCCGTGCGGTACGGCACCATGCGCGAAAATGTGCTGGGCTTGACGGTGGTTCTGGCCGATGGCCGCATCATCAAGACCGGCGGGCGGGCGCGCAAATCGGCGGCGGGCTATGACCTGACCCGGCTGTTCGTCGGCTCCGAAGGGACGCTGGGAATCATCACCGAAGTGACGCTGAAGCTCTACGGCATCCCCGAGGCGATTTCCTCGGCGGTGTGCGCCTTCGAGGACATTCGCGGCGCGGTCAACACGGTGATCCAGACCATCCAGGTCGGCGTCCCGGTCGCCCGCATTGAACTGTTGGACGAGGTCCAGATGGACGCCGTCAACAAATACTCCAAACTGACTTACGCAGTCGCCCCGACCCTGTTCTTTGAATTCCACGGCACCGAGGCCGGGGTGAAGGAACAGGCGGAAATGGCCGCCGCCATCGCGCAGGAGCATGGCGGGATGGAATTTGCCTGGGCGACCCGCCCGGAGGACCGCTCCCGCCTGTGGCAGGCGCGGCACGACGGCTATTACGCGGCGCTGGCGCTGCGTCCGGGGTCGAAGGGCTGGCCGACCGACGTCTGCGTGCCGATTTCGCGGCTGGCCGACTGCATCCTGGAAACCAAGCAGGATTTGGCCGAATCCAACATGCTGGCCCCGATGGTCGGCCATGTCGGCGACGGCAATTTCCATCTGGTCTACGTCATCGACCCCGACAAGCCGGAGGAGATGGCCGAAGCCCAACGCCTGAACGACCGCATGGTGACGCGGGCGCTGGCGATGGGCGGCACCTGCACCGGCGAACACGGTATCGGCTACGGCAAGATGGCCTTTCTGGAGCAGGAGGCCGGTGAGGCCTACGCCGTCATGGGCGAACTCAAACGGTCGCTGGACCCGCACAACCTGATGAATCCGGGCAAGATCGTGCGGGTGTGACCGGCTGGGGCGGCGGTCGAGGCCGCCCCGCCTTTGTCACGCATACGAAACAATCATGCGCAAAATGGCCCGCCAGAGATATTAAACGGTTGAAAGGGCCGTGTTATCAAGGCACCGTGAACGGGCCGCTCATCGGCGCGGCCAGCCATCCCGGCGCGCCGCCGAAATTTGGGGGAGACCCACCATGAAGTTTGTCGCCATGGCCTTTCTGTCTCTTGGTGTGTTGTGCGCGGGTGGACTCGCCCAGGCGGACGACAACGCCAAATGGGTCGCCCAGTGCCAGAAGGACAATTCTGACGCCAAGGTGTCGCCGGACGTCGTCACCAAATACTGCACTTGCATGAACAACAAGATGAGCGACAGCGAAACCCGCACCATCACCGAATGGGAAAAGGCCAACCCTCAGAGCCGCAAGGCTTGCGAAAAGGAAGCGGGTTGGATGTGATGTGAGGGTGAAGCAAGAGAAAAAGGCCCGGTGATCGCTCCGGGCCTTTTTGTTTCTGAGAATCACAAGATGGGGCGTTGAATCATCAGGTGAATGATGACCAAAACAGCGCCAAAAGCGGGCCAGCCTAGAACAAACCACCACCTTGCGCATCGCTGGTAGGTTGGGGGAAGGGGATGACGGCTGAGAGCGGCTTCGGTCGCCAGATCACGCATGCGAATCTGGAGCCAAACGACGGGAAGCCAACAGACGCCAGCCAGCACGTACAACGCGACGGAGGCCGTCAACCAGCGGTCATTCCAGCCATAGCCGACCATCCAGGCCAGGATCACGCCGCTGATCGGCTGGACGATCACCGCCGGGGTGGTGAACAGCCAATCCGCCCAGACCACATTGTGGGCAACCGCCGAGATCACGGCGGCGTTTTGGCTGCGATGGGCCATCCACATTTGGAACGCGGTGCCAAGGCCAGTGCCAAAAATCACCATGGCGCTGACAATGTGCAGATATTTTAGCCAGAGATAGCTGTCCATGGCGCTCTCCATCGCGACAGGGCGGCCACGACCAACGTGGCGGCAATCAGGGGAATGTTTTTCAGCAAGGGACCAAAGGGGTGCAGCCAAGCGTCGGGAGTCAGCAGGCTGGCAAGTCCGGTGTAGAGAAGGATCGTCAGCGCTTGCAGGATCGTCGCGCCGGTTCGCCATCGGCGGGGGATCATGGCAACGCCCAGCAGCATGTCCCAAACAGCGCCGCCAATCAGAAGCGTTTGGGCGGCTGTGCCGGTGAGGTTGTTTGCCGCCAGAAGATCCATTCCAATTCGATAGGACCACAGCGACGTCAATCCGGTGCCGATCCATAGGATGGACAGGGTCGAGGACAGCAGCGGCAGCAACCAGAACATTGAGGCGGCGGTGCGATCAGCGATGCTGGCAGTGTTTCGGGCCAACCCTTCCGAAAGGCTGCGCGGTGATCCGCCTGTCGTGTTGCGCAGGAGCGTGGGATCCGCGTCGGCTCCCTGCCGCATCATGGCGAGGCTGTCGGGGTTGATGAAAGGCGAACCGCATTTGCCCCCGATGGCCGCCAGACCGCCAAGGATCCATCGGGGGCATGGCGCAGAGGCAAGCGGGCGTTGACCCAACCAGTTTCCCAGCGCGTCGATGTACCCGTCCAGGCTTACGCGGTCAGGACCCACCAGGGGGATGATGGGCGGCAGGGGATGAGGCCGCTCCAAGCAGGCGAGCACAGCGTTGGCGACGTCATCGACATGGATCGGACGCACAAACCCGCCGCCAACGCGTGGTCGCACCGGAAGGCTGGCGAGCGCGGAAAAGAAAGCGGCGCTGGCCCCGTTTGGACCATAAACCAGCGAGGGACGCAGGACAGTCCATCCGTCCAAACGATCATCCAAGAGGGCCGCGTCGCCCAGCGCCTTGCTGCGCAAAAACGCGGTTGGCGCCGTTTTCTCCACGCCAAGGGCGGATATGTGGATCAGGCGCCGCACGCCAACGGCCTTGGCTTGCGCGGCCAGGGTTCTCGGCAAATGATGATGCGCCTGTTCAAGCTCTGGGCCGCACAGCACGCCTGCGGCGCACACAACGCCATCAAGGTCGTCCAGAAGATCCCGCCAATCGTTGGAAGGGGTCGGCGCGGCGTTTTGATCGCGTGGCGGGGACATGGGCGGCAGGCGGCGGATGTCCCGCCCTGGAAAGCGGTCATGGAGCGGCTGTGTGTGACGCCCAATCAGACGGACGTCATGGCCATGACGTTCCAGGTCGTCGACAACGGCGGAGCCGATGAAGCCGGATGCGCCAATGACACCGATGCGCATTGAGGTCACTCCTGTGCGATGTGAACGGTCGTTTGAGCGCACGCCACGCGATGCGGCGACAGACCCCAACCGAAGAAAATCAGGGCGGCGGTCAACGCCAGGCAGGACACCCAAATCAACGAGAGTGTTCACGATGCAGGTGTGCCGGAGTTTCCGTTACGTCGGTTGTTTCTGTAAGGAAAGAAATTTAAAAGCGCGCTCAATGCTCCAAGCATGGCGCAACCCTGGTCTCGCGACGGTCAGCGCTTGAGGAAACCGGCGATTTTGGCCCCGACATGAACGATGTTTTGCAACGTCGAGCGCGGCAACCGCTTCATCTGATCGTACCAACTGGTCAGATCCTCAATGAACACCAGCATCTCGCTCAACCGCGCCTTGACCTCCGGGTCGGTGGCGCTGTCGCCCTCCGATTCCAACACGCAGGCGCGCAACATGGTCAACGCTGGGTCAATCTCGCGCTTTTTCCGCTCTTCGGCGATCAGCAGAAGGATGCTCCATGGGTCGGTTTCGGCCCGAAAATGGTCGCGCCGATCACCCATGACATGGCTGACTGTGACCAAGCCATAGCTTTGCAGCTCACGGATGCTTGTGCTGACGTTGGACCGGGCAATTGACAAGACATCCACGATTTCGTCCGCAGGAAGCGGGCGGGGGGAGAGGTAGAGCAAAGCGTGGATCTGCGCGACGGACCGATTGACGCCCCAGCGCGTCCCCATTTCTCCCCAATGAAGGATGAAGCGTTCCATGGTGGGGGTGAGAAGCATGATATTCTCTAATTTCTGTCTAAACAGAAATTAGAGAATATCAGCGTCGCCGTCAAGTGGTTTGGTCGCGCGGTTCGGTCGCGTCCAGCCTGCGCGCCGCTGGGATCACCGAAATTTCGGACGCCGCCCGGCCTTCAGCGCCTGGACCGCTTGATCCAGCGTTTGCAGGAATTTGGATTTGTCCTGTTGGCTCATCGGGGCGTTGCCGCCGCTGACCACGCCCATGTCGCGCAAATCCTGCATCAGGGCGCGGGTGGCGAGCGCCGAGCCGATGCTGTCCGGGGTGAAGGGCCGCCCGGTTGGGCCGATCACCACGGCGTCGCGCTTGACGCAGCGGTCGGCCAGTTGGATGTCGGCGGTGACGACGATGTCGGCAGCCCCGGCGTGTTCGGCGATCCAATTGTCGGCGGCGTCGAACCCGTCGCTGACCACGACCAATTCGGACAGACACTCCGTCGGCAGCCGCAGCGGGCTGTTGGCGACGATCCACACCTTGCAGCCGGTGCGCCCGGCCACCTTGTAGATTTCCGCCTTCACCGGGCAGGCGTCGGCGTCCACATAAATCTCGACCAACGGTGCTCCCCTTGGGTCTGGTTGGGTTTCAACATGGTTCCGTCAAGCGCCCTTATGCGCTAAAACCGGAGCCTAGCGAAGCGGCGCCGCGTGGCGACGCTTTTTTCTCTTCCCCGGTGCACAAGGTCGGAGTGGCGCATGGCGTCCTATCAGTATGTTTACGTCATGAAAGACCTGACCAAGGTCTATCCAGGCGGCAAGAAGACCCTCGACGGCGTGTGGCTCTCGTTCCTGCCGGGTGTGAAGATCGGCGTGCTGGGCGTCAACGGCGCTGGTAAATCGACCCTGCTGAAGATCATGGCGGGCCTGGACAAGGATTATTCGGGCGAGGCCTGGGCCGCCGAAGGCGCCAAGGTCGGCTATCTGGCGCAGGAGCCGCAGCTCGACCCGACCAAGACCGTTCAGGAAAACGTGCTTGAGGCGCTGGCCGAGACCAAGGCGCTGCTCGACCGCTTCAACACCGTGTCGGAAATGATGGCGGATCCCGACGCCGATTTCGACGCGCTGCTGACCGAACAGGCCGAGTTGCAGGAAAAGATCGACCACGCCGACGCCTGGGATCTCGACCGCACGGTGGAAATCGCCATGGACGCGCTGCGCTGCCCGCCCGGCGATTCCAGCGTCGACAAGCTGTCGGGCGGTGAAAAGCGCCGCGTCGCGCTGTGCCGCCTGCTGCTGGAAAAGCCCGACCTGCTGCTGCTCGACGAACCGACCAACCATCTTGACGCCGAATCGGTGGCGTGGCTGCAAAAGCATCTTGAGGATTACAAGGGCACCGTCGTCCTCGTCACCCACGACCGCTATTTCCTCGACAATGTGACCGGCTGGATTCTGGAGCTGGATCGCGGCGCGGGCATCCCCTACGAGGGCAATTACTCCTCCTGGCTGGAGCAGAAGCAAAAGCGTCTGGAGCAGGAAGGCCGTCAGGAGGAATCGCGCCAGAAGCAGTTGGCCAGCGAACTGGAATGGATTCGCCAGTCGCCGCGCGCCCGTCAGGCCAAGAGCAAGGCCCGCATCTCGGCCTACGAGACCTTGTTGGCGGACAGCGCCAAGGAGACCGGCGGCGAGACCAAGATCGTCATCCCGACCCCGCCGCGCCTGGGCAATCTGGTCATCGAGGCGGAGAGCATCGGCAAGGGCTTCGGCGACCGTCTGCTGATCGACGGCCTGTCCTTCCGCTTGCCACCCGGCGGCATCGTCGGCGTCATCGGCCCGAACGGCGCCGGCAAGACCACGCTGTTCCGCATGATTACGGGTACGGAGGGGCCGGACAGCGGCAGCTTCCGCGTCGGCGACACGGTGAAGCTTGGCTATGTCGATCAAAGCCGCGACTCGCTGAACCCGAAAAAGACGGTGTGGGAGGAAATCTCCGACGGTCTCGACATGGTCGAGTTGGGCAAGAAGACCATGCCCAGCCGCGCCTATGTCTCCAGCTTCAACTTCCGGGGGCCGGACCAGCAGAAGAAGGTCGGGCAACTGTCGGGCGGTGAGCGCAACCGCGTTCATCTGGCCAAGATGCTGAAGTCCGGCGCGAACGTCCTGCTGCTCGACGAACCGACCAACGATCTGGACGTCGACACGCTGCGCGCCCTGGAAGACGCGTTGGAAGGCTTCGCGGGTTGCGCCGTGGTCATCAGCCATGATCGTTGGTTCCTCGACCGCATCGCCACCCACATCCTGGCCTTCGAGGGCGACAGCCACGTCGAATGGTTTGAAGGCAACTTCCAGGATTACGAAGCCGACAAGCGGCGCCGCCTGGGCGCCGACGCCGACCAGCCCCACCGCATCAAGTACAAGCCGCTGGTTCGCGGCTGAGCGTGGTGACAGTCTGACCGACAGCGCCCCTTCCTCTGACCGCAGGGGAAGGGGCGTTTTCGTTTGGCGGAGGGGGCGCGGATGGCGCGGGGCGATGAGTTGAACCGGGTGCGCTACTGGCAAGATCGCCGGGTTCCCGGCCTGCGGCTGCTCCACGCGGATTTCAAAGGTCACGACTACACCCCGCATTTTCACGAGGCGCTGGTCGTCGCCGTCACCGAGATCGGCGGCGCGGAGTTCCACAGCCGGGGCGTGACGGGGGAGGCGAAGGATCAGGCGCTGCTGGTCTTCAACCCCGTCGAGCCTCATTCCGGTCGTATGGGGCGCAGCGAGCGTTGGCGCTACCGCTCCTTTTACCTGCGGCAACCGGCCATCGACGCGGTGACGGCGCTGGTTGGCGGGCCGGGAACGCCCTATTTCACCAACAATCTGGTGCCGGACGCCGATCTGGTCGCGTCGTTTCTGCGCCTGCACCGGGCGCTTGAGACGGACGGCGATCCGCTGCTGGCGGATGAGCTTCTGACCATCAGCTTCGGCGGGTTGATCGCCCGGCATGGCGGCAACCGTCCCCGCCTGTCCGCCGTGGGGCGGGACCGGGCGGCCATCGCCCAGGCCGTGGCCTTGATCCATGACGAGCACGCCAACCGCCTGACCCTGGAGGATTTGGGGCGGGCGTCCGGCTTGACCGCTTTTCAAATGATCCGGCTGTTCAAGCGGGCCACCGGCCTGACGCCGCACGGCTACCTCACGCAAACCCGGCTGGTCGCTGCGGCCTTGCGGTTGGAGCAGGGAACGCCGTTGGCCGACGCCGCGCTGGCGGTTGGCTTCTACGACCAAAGCGCCTTCACCCGGCATTTCAAGCGGGCCTATGGCATCACCCCGCTGTGCTACGCCCGCGCCATGCGGGGGTGACGGGCGGTTCCGGTCAATTTTCGCCAAGACCGGCCCCATCGGGCGGCGTCATTCTTTGCCGATCACAGACTGTTCGGGAAGGAACGGACCCATGGCGGGCTTTACGGGAAAGATCGTGCTGGTGACGGGCGCGACCTCCGGCATTGGCGAGGCGACGGCGCGGGCCTTCGCCCGGTCGGGGGCGACGGTCGTCGCGGTGGGGCGCAACCGCGAGAAGGGCGCGGCGGTGGCGGCGGAGTGCGCGGCGGCTGGCGGCGTCGGGTCGCTGTTCCTCGCCGCCGACGTCACCGAGCCGGAGGCGATGAGCGGCGTTGTCGGGCAGGTGATGGAGCGTTTCGGGCGGCTTGACGTCGCCTTCAATAACGCGGGCTGGCAGGAGCCGCGCGCGCCGTTGGACGAACAGCCGGACGCGGTGTTCGATCAGGTGTTCGACACCAACGTCCGGGCCTTGTTTCTGGCGATGAAGGCGGAGATCGCTGTCATGCGCGGGCAGGGCGGCGGGGTCGTCATCAACAACGCGTCGGTCAGCGGGGTGCGGAATCCCAACCCCGGCTTGTCCCTCTACGCGGCGTCCAAGGCGGCGGCGTTGGCTCTGACCCGGTCGGCGGCGATGGAGTGCGCGCCGCAGGGGATTCGCATCAACGCGGTGTCGCCGGGGCGCATCGTGACGCCGATGATGCTGGGGTCAAAGATCGCCGACATGAGCGTGGTCGCCGCCGGGCTGCCCGCCCGCCGCCTTGGTCAACCGGAGGAGGTGGCCGAAGCCGTGGTGTGGCTGGCGTCGGACGCGGCGTCCTTCGTGATCGGCCATAATTTTTGCGTGGATGGCGGGTTTCTGGCGGCTTGAACGGTGTCAGCCCGCCAGCTTCTGATGCTCCAGAAAAGCGGTCTTCAACAACGCCTTCAGATCGTCGCCATATTGGTGGAAGCGCACCGACAATTGGCCGCGTTCGTCGTCGCGGTGCAAAACCACCAGATTGGCGACCGCCGCCACGTCCTGCCGGTCGGCCATCACCACGCGGGCCTGGAAGGTTTGCCCCCGGCGGTAGGGTTGGTTCACCGCCAGCAGGCACAGGCCGCCGACCGACCAGTTGCGGGCGGGGAAGACGCCATGTTCGGTGTGGACCACCAGACCGGGGCGGACGAAGCGCTTTTGCCGACGGCGTTCTTCGGGCGGCGGCGGCGCGATGGCCCCGGCGTTGGCGACGTCGATGCCGCTGCCGTCGGTCAGCGTGTTGGTGAAGATGGCCCCGCGCACGATGGCGTCGCCCATGCGGGCGTCGCGCAGATCGGCGTCGGAAAAGTCGGCCCCGTCGAAATTGGCGGGCCAGGACCGACCGCCGGCCAATTGAGTCGGGCTGGCGTCGGCGCGGTTGAACAGGGTGTGGGCCAGATAGGCGCGGCGCAGCGTGACGCCGCGCAGGCTGGCGTCGCTGAGATCGGATTCGTCGAGGTCGATGTAGGACAATTCGGCCATGTCCAGGCTGGCCTTGGTCAACCGCGCGCCCGGCAGGCGGCAGCGGCGCAGCCGCGCGGCGGCCAGCGTGCGCCCATGCAGATCGGCCCCGGCCACCGACACCAAATCCAGATCCAGCCGCGCCCCCTCGCCCCCGCCGCTGTCCACCCACCGCTCGTGGCTGGCGACCAGTTCCAGGAAGTCGGCCACCGGCATGGCGGTGTAATTGGGCTGAACAATGGCGTCGGGCGGCAGGGTGAAGGGAATGAAGGTGCGCGTCAGCGTCGCTTGATCCATCACCGTGTTGCCGAACACCGCGCCGTCCAGCGTCGCCCCGCAAAAATCCGTGCCCATCAGCACAGCCGAGGTCAATTCCGCCCCGGTCAGATCGGCGTCGTTCAGATCGGCGCCGGTCAGGTCGCAGCCGGAAAAATTGGCCCCGGCCAGGATCGACCGCTCCATCTTCGCTTCGGTCAGGCGGGTCACGCCACCGGCGCGCGTCGTCTTCTGAGTGTCGTCCAGCAACTCCCCGGCGCGGAAATCGGCGCCGCGCAGATTGGCGTCGGTCAGTTGCGCCCGGTGCAGGTTGGCCCCGCGCAGATCGGCCCCGGTCAGCATGGCGCCGGACAGGTTGACGCCCTCCATGTCGGCGCCGAACAGATCGGCCTGGGTCAGATCGGCCCGGACCATCCGCGTGTTGGTCAGATTGCACCCGGCCAGCTTGGCCCCGGCCAGCGCCACCCGTTCCAGATTGAGCCGCGAGAGATCGCGAAAGCTGAGGTCGGCGCGCTTGCCGCTGCTGGGTCGTTTCAGCCACGCCTGATGGGACAGGATGATCTTGCGGATCTCCTCGACCTCGGTCGGATCACGGTCTGCCATGGCGCTGCGGATCCCGGTTGTGCTTGTGGGGTGCAAGGCAAGTCATTGATGCAGGATAGCCGTTTCGCGCCGCCGCGTCACGGATTCCGCGCGCCAACGCAAACGGGGCTGTCTTCCAATGGAAGACGGCCCCGCCTTGTCATAGAAAACCCCATTGCCGCGCGGAACGGGCAACCGTCAACCGGCCTTGCCGACCTTCTGACGCAGGGCCTGAATCAACCCATCGACCTTGCCGCCATTCTGCTGCACAACCGACGAAAATTCCTGCCGTTGGGTCACGCCCATGCTGACATTTTCCACCACCACGTCGATGATCTTGTAATCGGCGTCCTTCTTGCGGATGCGCCAATTGACGTTCACCGGCGGGCCGCTGGGGCGGATGATCTGGGTCGTGACCATGGTGTCGGTCTCACCCTCGGGCAGAGCGCCGACGATTTTGAAGGTCTCGCCCGAATATTCGATGAAGCGTTCGGCGTAGGTTCCGACGATCAACTGCTCGAACAGCTTCTGATACTCGGCCTGCTGCGCCTCGCTCGCCTGATTCCAATAGCGGCCCAGCACCCAACGCCCGATGTAAGGGACGTCGAAGCCCTTGTGCAGCAGCGCGCGGAAATGCTGCAACGCCTGCTCTTTGGGCGTGCTTTTGTTGGAGAATGTGCCGATGGCGTCATTCCCCAGCTTCTGCATGAAAACGCTTGCGCCCGGATCCGCGCTCTGCGCGAAAGCCGAGGAAACGAGAGGGTTGCCGACCCCGCTGCTCACCGCGAGCAGGGCCGCGCACGCGACAAACAGGCGACGTGTCAGCATCATGGGTCCAGAAATGGCGGCTTGGCTGTCGTTGTCAACGGTCATGTGACCCTTGGGGCAAAGAAACATCGAAAGCGAAGCATCGCCCGGTTGCAGCGTCCCTGCGAGGGGGGCGCCGCAACCGGAAAACACCTTATTGCTTCGGCGCGGAGGCGAAATCCGGGAAATCCGGGCCGCTGACCGGCTTGTTGGTGACTTCAGCCTGCCGCTGCTGCTGGTGCAGGCTGCGCACGGTGGCGTAAAAATCCAACGAGTTGCGGCGCAAATCATCCACTTCCTTCAGCACACGCGACCGACGGTCGATGGCGTTGGTCGCGGCGCGAGCGGTCAACGCCCCTTTGTTGTTGGTCGCGTAACCCCAGACGCGGACCGGATCGGCGACGGTGTCCACGCCATAGCCGACGGTGTCGCGCAGGTTCGACGGACCCAACAGCGGCAACACCAGATACGGCCCGGAATCAACGCCCCACACCGCCAGCGTCTGGCCGAAATCTTCCGGACGGTTGGGAATGCCGGCCTGAGTCGCGACGTCGGCGATGCCGCCCGCGCCCAGAATGGTGTTGGTCAGGAAGCGTCCGGTGGCGTGTTGCGCGCCATCGAAATTGCCCTGCAACAGGTTGTTGGCGATGTAGAGCGGCGCCATCAAATTGTCGATGAAGTTGTGGATGGCGTCACGGATCGGGTCCGGCACGGCGGCCACATAGACCTCGGCGGCGGGGCGCAGGACCAGCAGGTCGGCGGCCTCGTTCGCGGCGAAGACGAAGCGATTCGGCACTTCCAACGGGTCGTTGACCTCGTAGGCGGCTTCCTTGGAACCTGAATCAACCGGCTTGTTCGCGCAAGCGGTCGCGGTCAGGGCAAGGGCGGCGACAAGAGCCGAGCGGAGGGTGGAGCGTGTGAGACTGGCCAGCTTCATGGTGCGACGGCTCTTTTCTGGAGGCTCAACTCGGGTCGGATCGCCGGTCTTCCCCATCCGCCCCAAAGACTCGCTCCGGGGGGAGCGTGGGGGCCGACAGAGGCGACGGCGCGTTCATGAGGAAGATTGTGCGAGAAATCGTCCAATTTCCACCTTTTCGTCGAGTAACACAGGAACGGCTGTTTGACCAGTCTCGTGGCGGCTGCGCCACAGCCCTTGCGGCGCCTGTGGCGTTCTTGCCGCAGGCCGGACTTTGGACGACGCGCGGGGGCGACGAATTCGATTTACGACGCATAAAGATATCTTTATATCTGTATTCAGAGTGACGGGGCGCGGCGCCCCGCGCGGCGATGTTGGGTGTGTGGGGCGATGGACGATCTGCTTGCGACCCTGAAAGCGGCGGCGGAAACCACGCGGCTTCGGCTGCTGGCGCTGTGCGCCCATGGCGAGCTGACGGTGACGGAGCTGACCCAGATCCTGGGCCAGAGCCAGCCGCGCGTGTCGCGCCACCTGAAGCTTTTGTGCGACGCTGGGCTGCTCGACCGTTTCCGCGAGGGCACCTTCGCCTTTTACCGTCTGGCCGAGAAAGGCTCCTCGGCGGAGCTGGCGCGGGTGCTGGTGGACGCCATCCCCGATTCCGATCCGACCTTGACCCTGGATCTGGAGCGGCTGGAGGCGACCAAGCGGGGCCGATCGGAAACCGCCGCCGCCTATTTCCGCGAGAACGCCGCGCGCTGGCACGAAATCCGTTCCCTGCATGTCGCTGAGGGCGAGGTGGAGGCGGCGTTGCTGCGGCTGTTCCCGGCGGCGGGCGTCGAGGAGTTGCTGGACATCGGCACCGGCACCGGGCGGATGCTGGAGGTGCTGGGGCCGCGCGTGCAGCGCGCCGTCGGCGTCGACCAGTCGCGCGAAATGCTGGCCGTCGCCCGCACCAAGCTGGAGGAGGCGGGCTTGCGCCATTGCCATGTCCGGCAGGCCGACATGTACCAACTGCCCTTTCCCAGCGGATCCTTCGACGCCGCCATCATCCATCAGGTGCTGCACTTCACCGAGTCTCCGGCCGAGGTGGTGGCGGAGGCCGCCCGCGTGCTGCGCCCCGGCGCGCCGCTGCTGATCGTCGATTTCGCCCCCCACACGCTGGAGGCGCTGCGCGAAGAACACGCGCACCGCCGACTCGGCTTTTCCGATCAAGAGGTCGCGGGCTGGTGCCGCCAATCCGGGCTGTCCTGCGGCCCGGCGGCGCATCTGCCGGGCGACCCGCTCACCGTGTCCATCTGGCCCGCCACCCGCCTTGCGGCGGCTGCGGCGGCGCCCTCGTCCTCCCCCGCCCTTACGCTCAGCGGAGTTTCGTCATGACCGCGCCCCTGTCTCCGCTGCCGTCCGTCAGCTTTGAATTCTTTCCGCCGAAGACCGAGAAGATGGAGCAAAGCCTGTGGCAGGCCATCCATCGGCTGGCCCCGCTGGCGCCCAGCTTCGTGTCCGTCACCTACGGGGCGGGCGGCTCGACCCGCGAACGCACTCACGCCACGGTCTGCCGCATCCAGGCGGAGACCGGCATTCCGGCGGCGGCGCATTTCACCTGCGTCGGCGCGACCCGCGAGGAAATCGACGCCATCGCGCGGACCTATTGGGACGCGGGCATCCGCCATTTGGTGGCCTTGCGCGGCGATCCGCCCGACGCCGCCGGCGGGGTGGGCGGCGCCTATGAGCCGTTCCCCGGCGGCTACGCCTACGCCGCCGATCTGGTGGCGGGGATGAAGCGCATCGCCGATTTCGAGATCTCCGTCGCCGCCTACCCGGAAAGCCACCCGGACGCGCCCAGCGCCCAGTTCGACCTGGACAATCTGAAGCGCAAGGTGGACGCCGGGGCGACCCGCGCCATCACCCAATTCTTTTTCGACAACGACGCCTATTACCGCTTCCTCGACCGCTGCGCGGCGGCGGGCATCCATGTGCCCATCGTGCCGGGCATCCTGCCGATCACCAACTTCGCCCGCGCGGTGGAGTTCGCCGGAAAATGCGGCGCGTCGATGCCCGCCGCCCTGGCCGACACCTTCGAGGGGTTGGACGCCGACCCGGAAACCCGCCAACTGGTCGCCGCGACGGTGGCGGCGGAGCAGTGCCAGGCCTTGCAGGCCCAAGGCGTGACGGATTTCCACTTCTACACCCTGAACCGCGCCGACCTGACCATGGCGATCTGCCGGATGCTGGGCGTGAAGGCGCACAGCCCCGCCGCGTCGGCGGCGGGCTGAGGTAAGACGGGGGCGGGGGGCGTGTGCTAAGCTGCAACCGACGCTGCGGAGGGTGAGCCATGGACAGCCGGATCGGGTATGACACGGATTTCCTCGCCTGGACGCAAGAACAGGCCCGCCTGCTGCGCGACGCCGCGCAGGATCGCCCCAACACGCCCATCGATTGGGAGAACGTCGCCGAGGAGATCGAAAGCATGGGCCGATCCGAAGCCAACGCGCTGGCAAGCGCGCTGACCCGTGTGATCGAACATCTGCTGAAGCTGGAATTCTCCCCGGTCGCCGAACCGCGCGGCGGCTGGCGGCGCTCCGTTCGCGAACACCGGAACCAAGCCAACGACGCGCTGGACGCCAGCCCGAGCCTGCGCGGCAAGCTCGACCTTGAGAAGAGCTATCGGCGGGGCCGGATTTACGCGGTGGAAGGCTTGGAACAGGACCGCGTCGCCGCCGCCGATCTGCCCGCCGAATGCCCCTATGCGCTGGACCAAATCCTTGACGACGAGTGGTGGCCCGCCAACCGTCATGATCTCGCCTGATCCCCGAACACGCCCAAGCCACGGATAAGAACTCTCCCATGCCCCACATCCTCGACACCCTGCGTGACCGCGTTCTGCTTTGCGACGGCGGGTTTGGCAGCCGCATTCAGGCGCTCGACCTTGACGTGGAGACGGATTATTGGGGGCACGAGAACTGCACCGACATCCTGCCGCTGTCGCGCCCCGACATCGTCCGCGAGATCCATCGCGGCTATTTCGAGGCCGGGGCCGACATGGTCGAAACCGACACCTTCGGCGCCTCGCCGGTGACGTTGGGCGAGTTCGGCATCGGCGACAAAGCCTTTGAAATCAACCAGCGCGCCGTCGAGCTGGCGCGCGAGGCGGCGGCGACCTTCACGGACGGGCAGCCGCGCTTCGTCATCGGTTCCATCGGGCCGGGGACCAAGCTGCCCAGCCTGGGCCACATCGCCTATCAGGCCGCCGAGGACAGCTTTTACGTCCAGGCCGCCGGGCTGATCGCGGGCGGGGCCGACGCCATTCTGGTGGAAACCTGCCAGGATCCCTTGCAGATCAAGGCGGCGGTCAACGGCATCAAGCGCGCGCGGCTGGAGGCCAAATCCGACACGCCGGTCTTCGTTCAGGTGACGGTGGAGACCACCGGCACGCTGCTGGTCGGCACCGACATCGCGGCGGCGGCCACCATCATCCAGGCGCTCGACGTGCCGTTGATGGGGCTGAACTGCGCGACCGGCCCGCTGGAGATGAGCGAGCATGTCCGTTGGCTGGCGCAGAATTGGCCGGGGATGATCTCGGTGCAGCCCAACGCCGGGTTGCCCGAATTGGTGGACGGCAAGACCCATTACCCGCTGCGCGCCGACGACTTCGCCCATTGGCTGGAGCGTTTCGTCGTTGAGGATGGGGTTAATCTGGTTGGCGGCTGCTGCGGCACCAACGTGCCGCACATCAGCGCGGCCAACGCCATGCTGCGCAAACTGGCCCCCGCCGGGTCGCACCGGCCCAACCCGAAGGGCCGCAGCGTCCATTGGGTTCCGGCGGTCGCCTCGCTCTATTCCCAAGTCACGCTGCGCCAGGAAAACGCCTTTTTCGCCATCGGCGAACGCTGCAACGCCAACGGGTCCAAGAAGTGGCGCGAGTTGCAGGAAAAGCACGACTGGGACGGCTGCGTCGAGATGGCGCGCGAGCAGGTCAAGGAAGGCTCGCATGCGCTGGACGTCTGCACCGCCTTCGTCGGGCGCGACGAGGTGGCGGAGATGAACGCGGTCATGGAGCGTTTCGTCGGCTCCGTCACCGCGCCGCTGGTGGTCGATTCGACGGAATACGGCGTTCTGGAACAGGCGTTGGCGCTCTATGGCGGCAAGGCGATCCTGAACTCGATCAATTTCGAGGATGGCGAGGAACCGGCGCGCCAGCGTCTGGCGCTGGCCAAGAAATTCGGCGCGGCGGTCATCGCGCTGACCATCGATGAAGAGGGCATGGCCAAAACCCCCGACCGCAAGCTGGCCATCGCCAAGCGGCTCTATGATCTGGCGGTCAACGAATACGGCCTCTCCCCCGCCGATCTGCTGTTCGACCCGCTGACCTTCACCATCGCGACGGGCAACGAGGACGACCGCAAGCTCGCCATCTGGACGCTGGAGGGGATCGAGGCCATCGCCCGCGAGATGCCCGGCTGCCAGATCATTTTGGGCCTGTCGAACGTCTCCTTCGGCCTGAACGCGGCGGCGCGCCATGTGCTGAACTCGGTCTTCCTCGACCACGCGGTCAAGAAGGGGATGACCGGGGCCATCGTCCATGTCTCCAAGATCCTGCCGCTGCACCAGATCCCGGACATCGAGGTCAAGACCGCCGAAGATTTGATCTTCGACCGCCGCGCGGAAGGGTACGACCCGCTGCACGCCTTCATCGCGCTGTTCGAGGGCCGCAAGGCGGCGGACGCCAAGAAGAAGGCGCGGGCGGAAACGGTCGAGGAGCGGTTGAAGGAGCGCATCGTTGACGGCGACCGCACCGGGCTGGACGAGGATCTGGCTGAAGCGATGAAGGCGCACCCGCCGTTGGAGATCATCAACACCTATCTGCTCGACGGCATGAAGGTGGTGGGCGAGCTGTTCGGCGCGGGCAAGATGCAGTTGCCCTTCGTCCTGCAATCAGCGGAAACCATGAAGGCCGCCGTCGCCTATCTCGAACCCCACATGGAAAAGGCGGACGGCCAGCAAAAGGGCACCATGGTGCTGGCGACGGTGAAGGGCGACGTCCACGACATCGGCAAGAATCTGGTGGACATCATCCTGACCAACAACGGCTACAAGGTGGTCAATCTCGGCATCAAACAGCCGGTGTCGGCGATCATCCAGGCGGCGAAGGAGCACAAGGCCGACGCCGTCGGCATGTCCGGCCTGCTGGTGAAATCCACCGTGGTGATGCGCGAAAATCTGGCCGAAATGACCCGCGAGGGGCTGGACGTGCCGGTGCTGCTGGGCGGCGCCGCCCTGACCCGCGCCTATGTCGAGGGCGATTGCGTCGACTCCTACGGCTCGGGCCGGGTGGCCTATGCGGGCGACGCCTTTGACGGCTTGACCCTGATGGACAAGGTGGTGGACGGCAGCTTCGACCAGCAACTCTCCATCATCCAGGCCAAGCGGGCGGGCAAGGCGGTCAACCGCCGCCGCGTGCTGGGGCAGGCGACCAGCGCGGCGACCGGGCCGGTGGACAAGGACGCCGTGCGCGCCCGCCGCCACCGCTTGGCCGAGGGCGTGCCGGTGCCGACCCCGCCCTTCTGGGGGCCGAAGCTGATCGACCATGTGCCGTTGAAGACGCTGGTCACGTATCTGAACGAGCGGATGCTCTACCAACTGCAATGGGGCTACCGGAAGGACGGCAAGTCGTTCGAGGAGTTCAAGGAGTGGGCGAAGAAGGAGCTTCGCCCGGTGCTCGACCGCATCCTGAAGATCGCCCACACCGAAAACATCCTGCGCCCGACCGCCGTCTACGGTTATTGGAAGGCGGCGGCGGACGGCAACGACGTCATCCTGTTTGAGGAAGACGGCACGACGGAGGCCGCCCGCTTCAGCCTGCCGCGTCAGGGCAAGGAGGATGGCGAGTGCATCGCCGACTTCCTGCGCGATGTGAATGACCCGGAGCGCGACGTGCTCGGCCTACAGGTCGTCACCATGGGCCAGCATTGCGCCGAGGTGGCGCGGGAGTGGTTCGCCGAGAACCGCTATCAGGATTACCTCTACCTGCACGGCCTGTCGGTGGAGATGACCGAGGCGATGGCGGAATACGTCCACGCCCGCATCCGCGCCGAACTGGGCTATGGCGCGGAAGACAGCCGCGACAAGGAGAAGCTGTTGCAGCAATCCTATCGCGGCAGCCGCTACAGCTTCGGCTACCCGGCCTGCCCGAATCTGAAGGACCAGGAACAGCTTCTGAAACTGTTGGGGGCCGAGCGGATCGGCATTGAAATGTCGGACGAGGACCAGTTGCACCCGGAACAGAGCACTTCGGCCATCGTCCTGCACCACCCGCGCGCCAAATATTTCTCGGTGTAAGGGCATCCGCCGCCGCCCGCCCGTCCTGTGTTAGGATGGGCGGCGGCGGCGACCCGGATGGCGGCGGACATGGCGGCAATGGCGGCGGTTGAGGATGAAAAGCTGCGGATCCTGCTGGACCGGATCATTCCGGCCCTGAAGCCGGAAGCCGTCTATCTGTTCGGCAGCCGGGCGCGCGGCGATTTCCACGAGGACAGCGATTACGATCTGCTGGTGATCGTCCCCGATGACACGCCCAAGGAACGGCGAAGTCTGCGCTACGCGTTCGAGGCCAACCGGGAAACGGGCGTTCCGGCGGACATCTTTCCCTGCTCCAAGACAGGGTTCGAGCGTTACAAGGATTCGGTTGGCACGCTCTGTTACGAAGCCAACCACAATGGCGTCCGGGTCTATGGACATTGACGTCGTTCGGTCCTGGATTGCGGTGGCCGACCGCGATCTCGCCGTCATTCGCAAGGTCATCGCCGGACCCGACCCGGAGCCAGCGGGGGCGGCTTTTCACTGCCAGCAGGCCGTTGAAAAGCTGGTGAAGGCGCTGCTGATCGCCGCTGGAATCCATCCGCCAAAAAGCCATGACCTGTCCGTGTTGACCGGGCGGTTGCCCGCCGATCATCCGTTGCGTCCGGCGCTGGCCCCGTTCCGCCGTTTCACCGAGTTGGCCGTCGCCTATCGCTATCCGGCGACGGATCTGTTCGACGATCCGCCCGACGATCCCACGGTTGAGGAGGTGGTCGGCTGGTTGGGCGAGATCGAGGCCTTGCGCGCCGACATCCTCCTTTTTTTGGGGCTTGCCCGTTGATCGCCGTCGCGATTGGGCATGGACTGTCCGAAAAGGATCCGGCGCAGCCGAAACGGCGTGTCTTGTGTTAAGATGGATAGGGTAACGCAACCCGGATGGCGGCGGTTATGGCGGCAATTGCGGCGGTTGAGGATGAAAAGCTGCGGATCCTGCTGGACCGGATCATTCCGGCCCTGAAGCCGGAAGCCGTCTATCTGTTCGGCAGCCGGGCGCGTGGCGATTTTCATGAGGACAGCGATTACGATCTGCTGGTGATCGTCCCCGACGACACGCCCAAGGAACGGCGGACTCCGCGCTACGCCTACGCGTCCAAGATTGGCACCGGCATTCCGGCGGACATCATTCCCTGCACCCGGATGAATTACGAAGCGTCGAAGGATGTCGTCGGTACGCTCAGCTATGAAGTGAAGCGCCATGGGCAGCGGGTCTATGGACACTTGTGTCGCTGACGTTCTGTCCGACATCCTCCGTTTCCTGGAACTTTCCTCATGACCAACCCTGCGCCGCTCGCCCTGCACGCCGCCGCCGTGCTGCCGGAATGGATCGACTACAACGGCCACATGAACGTGGCCTATTACCTGCTGGCCTTCGATCAGGCGACCGACGTGGTGCTCGACCATTTCGGGGTGGGCAAGGCCTATGTCGCGGCGGAACAGCGGTCGCTCTTCGTGGTGGACGCCCATCTGACCTACGCGCGGGAGGTGGTGGAGGGCGATCCGCTGCGTTTCGCCTCGCGCGTTCTGGGGGCGGACGGCAAGCGGCTGCATCTGTTCCATGAGATGTTCCACGCAACCGATGGGACGCTGGCGGCGACGGCGGAGTTCATGCTGCTGCACGTCGATCTGACCCAGCGCCGCGCGTGCCCGTTTGGCGAGGCTGTCGCCGCCGCGCTGGCGGCGCAGGCCGCCGCCCACGCCACTTTGCCGCGCCCGCCGCAGGCAGGGCGGTCGGTGGGTGGTCTTGCGCCCCGTCCCGCGCTCCCCATGTAAGCGGGATGATGCTGAAATCCGCCGCTCGCCGCGTCGCCGTCGCGTTGTTGCTCGCGCCGCTGTCCTTTCCGGTTTGGGCCGCGTGCAACGATCTGGCCCAGGCCAAGGTGGTCTGGCGGCGTTGCTCCTTCGAGGGGCAGGCGTTGCCGGGGGCGCAACTGGCGGGAGCCATTCTGCGCGACACCACATTTCAACGCGCCGATTTGCGCGGGGCCGATTTGAGCGACGCCGACGGCTACCGCGCCAAATTCATCAGCGCCCTGGTGATGGGCGCGCGCTTTGACCGGGCGCGCTTGATCGAGGTCGATTTCACCCGCGCCGATCTGACCGACGCGTCGTTCCGCGCCGCCGATCTGCGCAACGCCAAGCTGGTGGGAGCCTCGCTGGTCAACGCCGATTTCACCGGAGCAAAACTGGGCGGCGCCGATCTGAGCAACGCCAATTTGGCGGGCGCGCGTTGGGTTGACGGCGCGCGGGTGTGCGGCGCGCATTCGGTGGGCGAGTGCAACTGAGCGACAGATTTCGACAACAAGCGACGAAAAGACTCGCTTGCCGACATCGTCAACCCCGCGTACCGTTCGAGACCGAAGGAATCGAAGGGTAGAGATCGTGGCCAGCGCGGACGAATTTGACAAGGTCAGCGCCTTGGCGGCCAAGGCGATGGACCGTATGTTGTCGGATCGCCTGCTGGCAAACCCTGAAAATTTCACGTTGTGGTTCGTTTATTTCAGCGGGCAACATCCTGATCTGACTCGCGCGGTGGACATCGCCAGCCGGGACGGAATCGCCCTGTCGCAATCGCTGTGCGACGAGCTGTTCAAGCGCTTTTTCTCGTTGGACGCTGAAGTGCAGGCGATTCGCGAAACCTCCGACAAGGCCCGATTCGCCTTGGGCCGGGTGCTGGAGCAGTTGGGCAATGTCGGGTCGGAGACGGAGCGCTACGGCAGCGCGCTGTCGGGATTCAGCGAAGAGCTGTCGCAACCGCTTGGCTTGACCGATCTGCGCGCCATGGTCGCCGCCATCGCCGCCGAAACGGCGGGCATCGTTGAGCGGCAAACGGCGTTGCAACTGCAACTCCAGGAATCGAGCCTCCAACTGGCCGAAATGCGGGTCAGCCTGGACAGCGCCCGGCGCGAGGCGATGACCGACGGCTTGACCGGCATCGCCAACCGCAAGGCCTTCGACCTGATGCTGTTGGAGGCGATGGACGAGACCGCGCGCGATGGGCAACCGCTGTCGCTGCTGATGGTGGACATCGACCATTTCAAGAGCTTCAACGACACCCACGGCCATCTGGTCGGCGATCATGTGCTGAAGCTGGTCGCCCGGATGTTGACCGAATGCATCAAGGGCCGCGACACCGCCGCCCGCTATGGCGGGGAGGAGTTCGCCATCATCCTGCCGCGCACCAGCCTGGACAACGCGGTCAAGCTGGCCGAACAGGTCCGCGCCTTCGTCGGCGGGCGGCAGATCGTCAACAAGGCGCGCAACGCCAATTACGGCACGGTCGCTTTGTCGATCGGCGTCGCCCAATTCCGTCCGGGCGAGAATTCCCAATCCCTGGTCCGCCGCGCCGACCAAGCGCTGTACAGCGCCAAGCGCGGCGGGCGCAACCGGGTCGGGGTGGAGGGGTAGGGCGAACGCCTATACCCCCGCCAATTTTTCAACCGTCGCCGCGCAGCCGCTCAACAGCGCGGCCACCACCTCGCCCGCCGGGCGGCGGCGGGCCATGGGCGCGCCTTGTCCGGCCCACAGCGACAGGAAGTCGGCGCGGCCCTGCTGCCCGGCGGCCGTGCGCAGGGGACGGGTCAGGGCGTTTTGCAGGGGGAAGGGCAGAACGGCGTCGGGTTGGCTTCGATCCTCGACGGTTTCCATGAAACGGTTGACGAGGCCGCGCGCCGGGCGACCGGAAAAGGCGCGGGTCAAGCGGGTTTGGCCCTCTGCGGCGTCGAGAATGGAGGCGTCGAGAATCGCCTGTTTGTGAACCTCCGGGATTCCCGCCTCGTCGCAGGTCAGGAAGACGGTGCCGAGTTGCACGGCGGTCGCGCCCAGCGCCAGCGCGGCGGCGACTCCGCGCCCGTCCATGATGCCGCCCGACGCGATCACCGGCACGCCGACCGCGTCCACGATCTGCGGAATCAGCGCCATCGCGCCGATCAGGTTGGCGGCGGGATCGCCGATGAAGCCGCCGCGATGGCCGCCCGCTTCGCCGCCCTGCGCGATCACCGCGTCCACCCCGGCCTGCTCCAGCGCCATCGCCTCGGCCACCGTGGTCGCGGTGCCCATCACCCGCATGCCGCGCGCCTTGGCGGCGCTGACGACGTCCGCCGGGGGCAGGCCGAAGGTGACGCTGAAGATGGCCGCGCCGCTGTCGAGCATGGCGGGAACCAGCGCGGCGAAACTGTCGCCGGGATAGGCCGGGGCGCTGGGGGCGGGCAGGCCGAGTTCGGCGTAAAAGCTGGCGACCCGCGCCACCGCCGCTTTGGTCAGCGCCGCCGAGGCGGTCGGTTCGGGTTGCGGCGCGAACAGATTGACGCCGAAGGGCAGGGCGGTGCGGGACCGGATGTCGCGCGCGCGTTCGGTCAGTTGCGCCGGGCTGAGGTACGCCGCGCCGACGAAGCCGAAGCCCCCCGCCTCGTTCACCGCCGCGACCAGCGCGGCGCTGTCGCCGCCGCCCGCCATCGGCGCCTGAATGATGGGGGAGCGCAGCCCCAGCCGGTCCAAGAGTTCGCCGCGCGCGGGCATCGCCGCCTCCGTCGCTGTCGTGATTGGGTGGGGCGATGCTACGCCCCGGCGGCCATCACGACCAACGACTTGTTCAGAAGGCGGCGTTCACTTTCGGTGAAGGATCACGCCGCCCGCAGCCAGACGGCGGTGTCGTGGAAGGCGGCCCCGCCAGCGGGCGGGATCGGCTCCGGCGAGGTCAGGCTGTTGATGCCCATGCCCTCGACAAAGGCGGTGTTGGGCCAGATTCCCTCGACGATCACCACGCCGCGCGGCACCCCGGCGAAGGGCTTGGCGTGGACGACGACGCTGCCTTGGTCGTTGCCCAACCGGACCGGCGCGCCGTCGGTCAGCGCCAGGGCGGTCAGATCGTCGGGGTGGATCAGGGCGGTCGGGCGGCCCTCCTTGCGCTGCGAGCTGACGGTTTCGCCGAAGGAGGTGTTGAGGAATTGGCGCGCCGGGGCCGTCACCAGCCGGAACGGGTGTTCGGCGTTGGCGTCACGGGCGGGCGGCATGTGGTCGGGCAATTCCGGCATCCCGCCATAGGGGCCGAGCGCCGCCCAATCCGGGGCGAAGCGGAATTTTCCATCGGGCCAGGCGAAGCCGTTGAGGAAATGCGAGGTCTCGAAATCCGGCTGGGCGTCGATCCAACGCTCTTCGGTCAGCGTCGCCGCGTCGCCCAGATCGGACGTCTTCAGCATGGCGTCGATGATCTCCAGCGCGGTCATGCCGAAGCCGGGATGCTCGGCCCCGACGCGGCGGGCGATTTCGGAAATCACCCAATGATTTTCCCGCGCCTCGAACTGCGGCTCGATCACCTTGCGGCCGATCAGGATGTGCATCTGGCCGCCGCCGCGATAGAGGTCGTCATGCTCCAGAAAGGTGGTCGCCGGAATCACCAGATCGGCGAGTTGCGCGGTGTCGGTCATGAACTGCTCATGCACCGCGACGAACAGATCGTCCCGCAGGAAGCCTTGGCGGACGCGGTTGGAATCGGGGCAGATCGCCGCTGGGTTGGTGTTCTGGATCAGCATCGCCTTGACCGGCGGTCCGCTGGTCAGGTCGCGCGGGTCGCCGGTCAGCACCGCGCCGATGCGCGACTGGTCAAAGCTGCGGACGTTCTTGTCCAGCCGGTCCAGCCCTTCGGACAGGGTGCGGTCGATGTGGTAAATGCCCGACGAGCAATAAAGCCCGCCGCCGCCCTTGTGCCGCCAGGATCCGGTGACGATGGGCAGGCAGGAGACGGCGTGCATCTGCGCCGCGCCGTTGTGGCTGCGGCTGACGCCGTAACCGACGCGCAGATAGCTGCGCGGGGTCGATCCGTAGAGCCGGGCGAACTCCTCAATCTCCGCGACGGTCAGGCCGGTGATGGCGGCGGCCCACTCCGGCTTGCGGCTGGCGAGGTGGGCCTCGAACCGTTCCGGGTCAGCGGTCAGGCGGGTGAGGTAATCGCGGTCGGCGAATCCGTCACGGAACAGCACATGCATCACCGCGCAGGCCAGCGCCCCATCGGTGCCGGGCCGCAGCATCAGATGCAAATCGGACACTTCAGCGGTGCCGGTGCGGTACGGGTCGATGGTGACGAGCTTGGCCCCCCGGCCCTTGCGGGCGCGGCTGATGTGGGTCATCACGTTGACCTGGGTGGCGACCGGGTTGCCGCCCCAATTGACGATCAGGTCGCTGTCGGCCATCTCGCGCGGGTCGGCGCCCCGGATGTCGCCGTAGCCCGCCAGCCACCCCATGTTGGCGGGCGTGTCGCAGACGGTGCTGGTCTGGCGGGAATAGCCCTTGGCGTGGCGCAGCCGGTTGATGCCGCCGCGCTGCACCAACCCCATGGTTCCGGCGTAATAGAGCGGCCAGACCGCTTCGGCGCCGAAGGTCTTTTCGGCGCTCAGGAATTCGTCGGCGATGCGGTCGAGCGCCTCGTCCCAGCCGATTTCCTTCCATTGTCCCGAACCCTTGGGGCCGACGCGCAGCAGCGGGGTTTTCAGCCGATCCGGCGAATGGACCCGTTCGGCGTAACGGCTGACCTTGGCGCAGATGACGCCCGCCGTGTAGCTGTTCGCCGCCGCGCCGCGCACCTTGCCGATTCGGTCGGGGGCGAGCCGCTCCACCTCCAGGGCGCAGGTGCTCGGGCAATCATGCGGGCAGGCGGTGGGGAGGAACGGGGACGTCACGGCGGGAACCTCGGGGTTCGTGCACAAAGAAACGGCGGAGAGTGTAAGACGGTCCCGCGCGCGGCTTCAACCCGCGTCGGACGCATGGCGGGGCAGGCCGCGCCGCGCGTAGATCTCGTCCCCGCCGAAGAAGCGGCACAGGCGGTCATAGCCGCGCTCGGCCATCAAGGCGCGGAGGGTCGGGTCGTCCTGGGCGTTTTCCAGCGAAAACACGTCGATGGTCACGCGGGAAAAATCGATGGACTCGATGATGCTGCGCTCGGCCCCCTCGGTGTCGATGGAGCAGTAATGGACGTGGGCGACGCCGTGTTCGGCCAACAGGCCGTCCAAGCGGCGCACCGGCACCTGAATCAGGCGCTTGTCTTGGATCAGCGTTTCGACAAAGGCGCGCTGGCCAGGGTCGAAGGTTTCGCTGAGGCCGCCCATCATCGCCGGGCCGTCGATGATGTCGAGAAATTCGGCCACCCCCTCGCGGTTGGCCAGCGCGACGTTCAGATTGGGGCCGGGGCGGTTGCGCGCCAGTTCGGCGAAGCGGGTGGGGGAGGCTTCGACGCACAGGCCGGTCCAACCGCGCTCGCGCTCGAAAAACAGGGTGTTGGACCAGGTGAGGCCATCGTAAGCGCCGATGTCGAGAAACACCCCGTTGGTCAGATCGGGAAAGAAGGTTTGGTGAACGAAGGCGTCCTGCCCCTCATGCCCATGATAGGGGGCGTGCAGCCCGAGCGACCGTTCGACCTCCCACAGGGCGCTGCGGACGGCGCTGTGGTCAGGATCGTCGCGCAGCGCCACGCGGTAGTGTGCGGCGGCGTCTTCCAACCGTCCGATGGTGCGCAGAAGGAGGCCCAGACGGGGGCGGACGGGCGACAGGTCGGGGGCCAGAGCCGCCGCGCGTTCCAGGGCGCTGGCGGCGGCGCGGTAATCCTCCGTCTCATGCAGCCAACGGCCCAGATCGTGCCAAAGATCGCTGCGGTCCGGCGACAGGGCCAGCGCGGCGCGCAGATCGGCCAAGGCTGCGGAGATGTGTTTCCGGCCATGCCGAAGAACGGCGCGGGCCGACAGGGCGTCGGCGTCGGGCCGCAGTCGGATCACGCGGGACAGGACGATCAACACGTCCCCCTCCCCGACCAGGGCGGTCAGGTTGAGCAGGACGTCGGCAAAATCCGGGCGAATCATCAGGGCCAGCCGATACCACAGGATGGCCGTGTCGGGATCGTCGTTGTTGCTGCCCAACCGGGCGGCGGTCAGGGCCAAAGAGGCGAGCGCGTCTTCGCGCTGCGGCGCCAGGGTCAGCGCGTCGGCGTAATGGCGGGCGGCTTGCGGCAGGCGTCCGGCGCGGCGCAGCAGATCGGCCAGATTGATGCGGTAATCGGGCGCGCCGGGGTTGGCGGCGACGGCCGATTCAATCAGCGCGGCGGCCTTGTCCGTCTCGCCCAACTGGCCGGTCAAAACGCCGAGAAGATGCAGGGCGTCGGGCTGGCCGGGGGCAACGTCGAGAACGCGACGGTAAAGCGTCTCAGCCTCGCTCAGGCGCCCCGCGCTGTGGTGATCGAGCGCCAGGGTGAGGGCTTCGGCGAGTGTGGCCATGGTTGGGCGGCGATCCTGGGCAGGAGGGCAAAAAATCGACCGATGCAGGACAGCTTAACAGAAAGCCGGAACGATACGTTCGGAGGAAACGCCATGTCGGAAGCAACCCCGGACGTTTCAAAAAATCAACAGAGCAACCTAAAAACATTACAATTTTAAAATTTCAACCAATTGTGATGCCCCCTTGCGTTGAGTGTGATTGCTGATAGAGATTTAAACTTATTGCGATCAATGATGTAAAAATTTTCCCGTGTGAAAAATTAGTGTCTCTTTTGAACAATTTTCTACGAGTGGCTTTTTTACTCTTCTGCTTTCTTTAGGTTTTTCTGTTCCGTCGTCAACCGCAAGCGATCAAGGAGATCCGCATGGGCGCCGCTACGCAGGCTGGGGTGGACAACAGTGAGTCGTTCCTGAAGTCAGTCAATGACATGGGCGACCAATCGGACGCCGACACAGTCACGGGCCTGTTGAAAGCCAACAACTGGCAAGGGGTTGTCGATTACGCCAAGACCTTCCAGTATTATAATTTTTCCAAGAAGCCCTTCACGTCGGATGACGTCAATGCGGGCTTGAATCCGTGGATGTTCATCGCGATCCCGGATGATTACGATGACGCCAACATCAAAGGGTCGATGGTGGCCATCCGGCCTTACAGCAGCGTCGGTTTTGGCGTCTTGGCGAAGGGCGGCATCGCCGTCATCCCCTCGGGCGACGTGCTGGAGACGAACAAGGCCTCCGCCAACGCGGGCACGGCGGTTGGCAGCCCTTACACGGTTCCGTCCATGGATGGGACAAAATCGAGCTGGACTCTGTCGGAGACCAGCACCGGAAAGCTGGGTTTCTTCAAGGGGACGACCTGCTATTGCGTTCTCGATGGCGGTGGGACCGTCTGGACCAAGCAGTACGCCGACATGAAGGATCCGCCCATGGAGCGTTCCGACGGCAATCTGGTTCCCGGCGGGACCAGCAATCTTGCGGTCGGAAACGACATCGTGACGACCTTTGCCAACTACGCCGCGCAAAGCTGGTCGGTTGCTGAAACCGATTTGTGCAATCTCGCCTTTCGCTCGCAATCCAGCGGCGGCGGGACGGTCATCATGGTCGCCGACGGCGCGACCGGGGCGCTCTACAACGGGACCGGGGCGATTTTCAAGGCGGATGATTTTAAGATCTCTTGGCAGGGCTACATCGATTATTTCTGGATGGAGTTCACCAACTACACGAGCGAAGGGTTTGAATGGGTCTCGGACTTGGCCACGACGTCGTCCTCCTGGATGGAGAACGCGGCGATGGACAGTTGGGATTGGATCAGCGACACCAGCTCCGACGCGTGGAACGACATCAACGACGCGTGGAACAAAGCTGAGGAAGGCTTGGAAGATGTTGGGAAAACTATGGACCCGACGAAGTGGTGAGATTCTCCCTCTACCGTGAGCAGACATCAGGAGACGCGCCGCGTGACGACGCCAGGACATGACAACGCGAAGCGGTTTCTTGGCGTGGTCCTGAAAAGAGGGGACAAGCGGATGCTGCGCCAGATTGTTCATCTGGTCAGCCAGGGCCGGTGGGACGCTATTTTGGATTTGGCGCAGCGTCTCAAATTTCCGGCCCCGCTTGCCCTTGACGACCTGAAGGCCGTCATTGATCCGCACAACAAGGTTACGGACGCCGTGGTCTTCGCCAACCGACTTGCCGCCAACGAGACGCTTCGCCGCCGTTTGGCGACTCTTGCGGTGAATGATTGGCCCGGCGTCCGCGATCTTGCCAGAGCGGAGGGGCTTGAGGTCGCGGACGATGATTTGAAGACGCTGATTCCCGAATCCTGGTTTCGCGATCCGGGGGCGTTTTCGGAGGAGACTTGTTGAGGCGAGGGCGGGGCGGGGATGAATGCTCCGCCGGGTCGGTGTGGCGGTTGGCCGCCCCGGCGATCCCGGATGTGTTGGCGTCGGCGGAGGATCGGCGGGCCATCGCGCGCGCCGCCGATCCGCTTCCCGCTGGTTCCGCGATGATTTTGGAGCGCCCTCTTGGTGGAGGAGCGCCGCGCGTTGACTTTTCCTTGTGCCTGACGCGCGGGGATGGCGGCGGCGAGATTCTGGCGGGTCGCCATCCCACACGGGATGTGCCGCCCGCCTGGTTGGAACAGCCGGAATGGCGGAGCGTGCGCGCGCATTGCCGCGATTGGACCGAACCCGGCTCCCTTCTGAGCGAGCGGTCGCGAAGCGCGTGGCTTGAGTTTGACGGCGATCAAATGGCCCGCCGCCGCGTCCTTCCCAGCCTGTTTGTCGATTTCCGCGATGTTTCCCCGACGGATCGGCGACCGCTCCGCGCGTTGACCGTCGCCACTTTGGTCGCGCCCGACGCGCGGGCGGGGGTGGAAAGCACGCTGGAACGGGTGGCGGCGGCGTTGCCCGCGCACGCGGCGTGGCAGTTTTTGGGCGTGATGCTTCCCAGGGACCGGACGCAGGCGCGGTTGTGCGTCGCCTTGCCGGTGGGGGAGGTGAAGGCGTTCGTTGCAGGCGTCGGCCTGTCAATCGACGATCAAACGACGCGCCTGATCGCGGTTTCGGCCCGCCATGCGGCGTCGGTGGTGTTGCATCTTGATGTGGGCGAGCGGCTCGGCGCGACGCTGGGGGCTGAACTCAAACCCGCAGGGGAGGACGGCTGGGCGGCGCTGCTGACCGACCTGGAGCGCGAGGGTCTGTGCGTCGCGGCGGAGCGCGAGGCCTTGCTCGCCTTTCCAGGGCAATCCGGGATGGTCCGGGACGGGGGCGGGGCCGATGGTTTCGTTGACGCTGTCATCGGCGCCCCGGACATGTGGCGGCAGGTTGCGGGCTGCCTTGTCGTCCGCAGTCTCAATCACGTCAAGCTGGTTTGTCGTCCAGGGCAGGCGCTTGCGGCGAAGGCCTATCTGCATCTGGGTTGTTTGTGGCGGTGGCGGGGGGACGGATAAGGCGGCGGCGCGTTGAACGCGCGCCGCCGCCTCTCAATCCACGCGCGGGAAACGTTACATAAAGCCCAGCAAACGCGGGAACCACAGGGTGATCGCCGGGATGTAGGTGACGGCGCCCAGGAAGAGCAGCATGGTCAGCAGCCACGGCCAGACGGCCACGGTCAGCTCGGTGATGCCCATTTTGGTGATGCCGCTGGCGACGTACAGATTGAGGCCGACCGGGGGGTGGCACATGCCGACCTCCATGTTGACCACCATGATGATGCCGAAATGCACCGGGTCGATGCCCAGCTTCATGGCGACCGGGAACAGGATCGGGGCCAGGATCAGGACGATGGACGACGGCTCCATGAAATTGCCCGCCGCCAACAGCAGGATGTTCACCACCAGCAGGAACACCCAGACGCCCATGTTCTGGTCCATGATCCAGGCGGCCATCGCCTGCGGAATCTGTTCCGACGTCATCAGGAACGAGAACAGCACGGCGTTGGTGATGATGTAGAGCAGCATCGCCGACATGCTGGCGCTGTCCAGCAGCACCTTCGGCACGCGGCTGAGCGGCATGTCCTTGTAGACGAAGACCGCCACGATGAAGGCGTAAACCGCCGCCATCGCCGCCGCTTCGGTCGGGGTGAAGATGCCGCTGTAGATGCCGCCCATCACCACGACGATCAGCAGCAGGCCCCAGAAGCTTTCACGCAGCGCGCTGATGCGTTGGGCCGCGCTGGCCTTGGGCAGACGCGGGAAGCCGAATTTGCGGGCGCGGTACCAGGTGGTCAGGCCCAGAAGGAAGGCCAGCATCAGGCCGGGCACCACGCCTGCGATGAACATCTGGCCGATGGACGCGGCTTGCGGGTGGCCGGTGGTGGCGACGCAATACATCACCATGACGATGGACGGCGGGATCAAGATGCCCAGCGCGCCCGACGTCGTGACGATGCCCGCGCCAAATTGTTTGGGGAAGCCCTGCGCCACCATGGCGGGCAGGATGATCGAGCCGATGGCGACCACGGTGGCCGGGCTGGACCCCGACACCGCCGCGAACAGCGCGCAGGCCATGACGCCCGCCAACCCCAACCCGCCGTGCCAATGGCCGACCATCGAGGTGGCGAAGTTAATCATGCGCCGGGCGACGCCGCCATGGGTCAGGAAGTTGCCCGCCAGGATGAAGAACGGGATCGCCATGATCTCGAACTTCTCGATGCCGGTGAACAGCTTCAGCGCGACGGCGTTGATCGGCACGTCGGTCATGGTGAAGAGGAAGGTCAGAACGGTCAGGCCGAGGGAAATCGAAATCGGCATGCCGGTCAGCATCAGGACCAGCAGCAGCCCGAAGATGATGGCGGCGCTCATGCTGGGCCTCCTTCCTTGGCGGCTTCGACCGGGTCGATGCCGTCGACATGGGCGTGATCGTGGTGGGGCAATTCACCCGTGCGCAGGAAGCCTGCGGCGACCTGAAGGAAACGGAAGCACATCAGGTAGGATCCCAGTGGAACTGCCAGATAGACGATCCACATCGGCATTTCCAAATCCGCCGACACCTGTTCGGTCTGCGCGATGTGGTAGACGAAGCTGGCGCCCAGCGAGCCGACGGTGCCGGTGAACAGCGCCCCCGCCCCAAGCCCGATCAGGACGAATTTCCAGTGCAGCGCGGGCGGCATCCGGTTGATGACGACGTCGACGCCGACATGGATGCCGGTGCGCACGCCATACGCGGCGCCGAATTTGGCCATCCAGACGAACATGTAGATGCAGAGTTCCTGCGCCCAGGAGAAATCCCAGCTCAGGACAAAATCCTGAATGACCGGGATGCCGGAGATGTAGCGGTGAACAACGGCGACAAAGATAACGAGCGTCGCCGCCGCCATGAGGGAGGTGATCAACGTCTCCTCCAGGCGGTCGAGCAAGCGGAGGATCATGGCGGGAAACTCCCGAATGTGCGGAGGGCCAAGCGTGTGCGGAGGCGTTCAGGCCCTCTCCCGTCTCGGGAGAGGGAGGGGCCACACGCGTGAGCGTGGGGAGGGTGAGGGGGTTGCAAGGATGGGAGCGCGGCTCCCGGAAAACCCCTCACCCGGCCCTGTCGGGCCACCCTCTCCCGGAACGGGAGAGGGGAAAGACGGGTGGCGTCCCTTACATCTTCACGCCGGCGGCGGCGGCTTCCTTGTAGATCGACTCGATCAGATCCTTGCCGACGCGGGATTCCACGTCCTTGTGGACCTGAAGAAGCGCCTTCATCCAGGCCGCCCGCTCGTCCGGGGTCTGGGTGTGGAACTGGGTCTTGCCCGACGCCTTCATTTGCGCCATCGCCACGTCGTTTTCGTTCTGGGCGATGTCGTTGGCGTAAGCGGTCGCCTCCTTCATCGCGCCGTCCAGCGCGGTGCGGATGTCGGTGGGCAGGCCGTCCCAGAACTTCTTGTTCACGATGACCGCATAGCCGAGATAGCCATGTTCGGTGATCGTGGCGTGCTTTTGCACTTCGTGCATTTTCTGGGTGTACATGTTGGACGGCGGGTTTTCCGTGCCGTCAACGACGCCGGTCTGAAGCGCCTGATAGACCTCCGAGAAGGCCATGACCTGCGGCAAGGCGCCCAAGGAACGCATCTGGGCGTCCAACACCTTGGACGATTGGATGCGCATCTTCTGGCCCTTCATGTCCTCCGGCTTGATGAGCGGCTTGTTGGCGCTCATGATTTTGAAGCCGTTGTCCCAATAGGCCAGACCGACGATGCCCTTTGATTCCAGCTTCTGGAACAATTGCTTGCCGATCGGCCCCTCGGTGATGCGGCGCAGAACGGTCTTGTTCGGGAAAATATAGGGAAGGTCGAAGACCTCGAATTCCTTGGCGCCCAACGGGCCGAACTTGGCGAGCGAGGGGGCCAGCATCTGGACCGCGCCCAACTGCAACGCCTCAAGCTCTTCCTTGTCCTTGTAGAGCTGGCTGTTGGGATAGACCTCGATCTTCACCTTGCCAGCGGTGGCCTTTTCAGCCAGCTCCTTGAATTTCTCGGCACCCTTGCCCTTGGGCGTGTCCGGGGCGACGACGTGGCTGAACTTGATGAGGATCTGATCCTGGGCCAGAGCCACAGGGGCCGACATCAGGCAGCCGACCGCAGCGGCGCACAGGAGTGTCACGAGCTTCATGGGTGCGTCCCTTCTCTGAGATTGTCCGTATAGCCGAATATCCGGCTTCGAACTTATGGTGCATTCTTCAACATGAACGCGTTCGAGGCTATTGTGGAAATCCGCAGAACCTGCCCGCCATCTCCGGTTTCTTGACGACGTGTCCGATCCTCTCCGTTATCCCCCTCATCCGGTTGAGCCTTTTCCTGCATCCGGGTCGCTCGCGACCGATGGGCGGGGCGCCGCTCCGCGCCCGTTGCGCGCAATTCGCCACGCCATGCCCATCGTCGCCATGGTGCTGGTCGTCGTGCTGCTGGGGGCCTTTTTGTGGCTGCTTCAGCGAAACGAGCGGGACGAGCAAGCGCTGGAACTCATCAAGGACGCGCTGTGGATCGAGCAGAACATGCGCTTTCAACTGACCTCCGACGAGGACAAGCTGGAGCGTCTGGCCGAGGGGCTGGGGCGTGAAACGGCGGATGTGCGGCAGGTCGCCGACATGGCCCATCTGATCGTCAACACGAATCCGGCCATCGAACGGGTGTTGTGGCTCGACGCCCAAGGGGGCGCCCGTCTGGTTGAACCACCCGCCGAAGCGACGCCGGAAAGCGGGCCGGAACCGGACGAGGCCCCGTCCGCCCGCGCCGACGCCTTTCGCATCGCCCGCTCTTCTGGTTTGCGGGCCTATGGAACGCCCTACCGGATCGACGCCACCGACGTTGGCTTTGACGTGGTGTTCCCGCTCTACCGCAACGGAAGCTTTGCCGGGGCGCTGGTCGGGGTGTTCTCGTTCGAGGCGATGCTGACTCACCATGTGCCCTGGTGGTTCGCCCAACGCTACCAGTTGGAAATCACTGATGTGCGCGGGTCGGTGTTGGGGGCCAAGTCGCGGCTGTCGGTGATCGGCTCGACGGGATTGGACAGCGCCCCCGATCCGGCGCGCAGCCACGTCATCCCGTTCGACCCTCCGGGCCATGGCGTGTCGTTGGTCGTCACCGCCTATCCCAGTGACAGCAACGCCACCCGGACCATTCTGGTGGTGGCGATCTTCGGGCTGACCGGGTCGGCGCTGTGGAGCCTGTGGTCGCTGCGCCGACACATCGCCGGGCGGTTGCGCGCCGAAGAGGCGCTGCGGGCCGAACACGCCTTTCGCAAGGCGATGGAAGACAGCCTGACGGTGGGGATGCGCGCCCGCGATCTCGACGGGCGCATCACCTATGTGAATCCGGCCTTCTGCCGCATGGTCGGTTGGCCCGCCGACGCGATGGTCGGGCGCGGCCCGCCGATGCCCTATTGGTTGCCCGAGGATCTCGACCGGGCCGAGGCGGCGTTCCGCGAGGTTCTGGCGGGCCGCGCGCCGGAAAGCGGCTTGGAAATGCGCTTTCGCCGGGCCAATGGCGAGCGATTCGACGCGCTGATCTACGAAGCGCCGCTGATCGACGCCAACGGGCGGCACACCGGCTGGATGGGGTCGGTGCTGGACATCACCGAACGCAAGAAGGCCGAGGATCTGGCGCGCCAGCAGCAGGAACGGCTGCAACAGACTTCCCGCCTCATCACCATGGGCGAAATGGCCTCCACTCTGGCGCATGAGTTGAATCAGCCGCTGTCGGCCATCGCCAGCTACTGCACCGGCTGTTTGAACCGTTTGCGCTCCGACCGTTTCGACACGCAGGAGGTCGCCGCCGCGCTCGACAAGCTGGCAGCCCAAGCCCGCCGGGCCGGGTTGATCGTCCGTCGAGTCCATGATTTTGTGCGCAAGAGCGAACCGAACGTCGCTCCCTGTTCGCTGGCGGAGGTGCTGGAGGATTGCGTCGGGCTGATGGGGGCCGACGCCGTCCGGCTGGGGGTGCGGGTGGAGCTGTCGGCGTCGGCGGATTTGCCGCTGGTGGCGGGGGACCGCATCCTGTTGCAGCAGGTGGTGCTGAACCTGATGCGCAACGGCATCGAGGCGATGGCCAAGACGCCACGCGCCGAACGCCGCCTGTCTGTCACCGTGACCACCACCGAGGATGGCGCGCTGTTGACCGACATCCGTGATCGAGGGTGCGGCATCGCGCCGGAGATCGCCGACGGGCTGTTTTCGCCCTTCTTCACGACGAAAAGCGAAGGTATGGGAATGGGCCTGAACATCTGCCGGTCCATCGTCGAGCATCATCATGGGCGCCTGTGGTTCGAGGCGGCGCCTGGCGGTGGTTCGCGCTTCCTGTTCACTCTGCCTGTCCTACCCAATTCCTCGCCGATTCCGCCTGTGGAGACCGTCTGATGACCACCCTGCACATCGTCGATGATGACGAGGCGATCCGCGACGCGCTCGGCTGGCTGTTCCAGTCGCGCAACGTGCCGGTGATCGGGTGGGAATCGGCGCAAGCCTTTCTCGACGCCTGGACGCCGGAGACGACGGGCTGTCTGCTGCTCGACATCCGCATGGACGGGATGAGCGGGTTGGAGCTGTTCGACCGTCTGCTGGCCCAGGGCAGCCGGATGCCGGTGATCTTTCTGACCGGCCATGGCGATGTCCCCATCGCCGTTGGCGCGTTGAAGAAGGGCGCTCGCGATTTCGTCGAGAAGCCGTTCAACGACAACGAACTGGTGGACCGGGTGATCGGCGCCCTGGCCTTCGACCATGACCAACGGGTGCGCGAGGCCGGGCAGGCGGGTTTGGCGGCGCGGATCGCCAGCCTGACCCAGCGCGAGCGTCAGGTGATGGAGTTGGTCGTCGCCGGTCGCCTGAACAAGGTGATCGCCGAAGAGCTGGGCATCAGCATGCGAACGGTCGAGGTGCATCGCTCCCACGTCTTTGAAAAGATGCGGGTCAAGACGGCGGTGGAGCTGACGCGCTTGTTGACGGGGGCGGGTTGAGCAATAGTTTAATAAAATTGTCGTGGCGCCGCATGACGCGCGCCGGACCATGACCCCAGGAGCATCAGGCTTGCGTCTGCCCACCTCATTCATGGCGCTGGGGCTGGCGGTCATCGCGCCGTTGCTGCTGTTCGCGGCGGTGATGGTCTGGCTTTTGGACAACCGTCAGCAGGCGGAGCTTGAGGCGGATTTGCGGTCGATGGCGCAATCGCTGTCGGCCAGCGTGGACCGGGAGTTGGCCAGCCAGATCCGTCCGCTGGAGCTGTTGACAGCGCTGTGCCAGGCGGAGGTCGATGATCTGCCGGCCCTTTACGCCCACGCCACAGCCGCCGCCCACAGCCAGAATGGCTGGTTGGCCATGGGGTTGATCGGGGCGGAGAGCAACCGCTTTGTCTTTCACACCCATTACCCGTTGGGGGTGCAGCCCCTGCCGCCGCCCCGTCTGGACCATGTCACCCGCAAGGCGGTGACGACCGGGCGCTCGGTGGTCGGCGGGGTGTTGCCGCCGGGTGGGCCGCCGGGGCGGTCGTCGTTGGTTCTGCGCAGCCCGATCTTCGCCGACGATCAGGTCCGTTACGTCCTGTCGTTGGCGGTCGGGCTGGAGGGGCTGGCGGATGTGTTGAAGACGCGGAACATTCCCTCGGATTGGACCGTCACCGTCATTGATCCGGCCATGCTGATCGCCGCCCGCTCGCGCGACGCCTCTCTCTATCTTGGGCAACGCGTCGCCTCATCCTTTGAAACGCGCCTGACGTCAAGCGACCAGGGCCTGTTTGTGTCCAGGACCAAGGACGGCACGGAGGTTTACGCGGTGGTCCATCGCTCTGCCGACACGCAATGGTCGGTCGCGTTGGGGGTGCCGACCGATCAGATTCTGAAACGGCTGGCGGTGACGCGGATCGCGGTGGCCAGTGGTGGGCTGGTCGCCTGTCTGGCGACGCTGCTGCTGGCCTTGCTGGTCTCGCGCTCCTTGCGTCGCCGCCGCAAGGCTGAGCAGGAAATGCGCCGCGTCCGCGACGCCTTGCTGATGGAGCAGCGGCGGCGCTTGGTGGCCGAGAAGGAGCATGCCGAAGCGTCCAGCCGGGCGAAAAGCGAGTTTCTGGCCAACATGAGCCATGAGCTGCGCACGCCGCTGAACGCCATTCTTGGTTTTACCGAGGCGATTCTGTCCGGCATTTTCGGCGCGCCGTCGGCCAAGCATGGCGAATACATCCAAGCGATCCATCAATCCGGCCGCCATCTGCTTGACCTCGTGAACGAGCTGCTGGACATGGCGAAGATCGAGGCCGGGCAGTTGGAGCTGTTCCGGTCCCGCGTTGTCCTGGGCGAGCTGCTGGTCGATTGCCTGGGGTTGGTGGAAGCGCTGTCGGCGCGCAAAGGGGTGACGGTGACGGCGGGTGATTTCGACCCTGCCTTCCAGGTGCTGGTCGATGGGGTGCGGTTGCGTCCAGGGCAACGAATCCAGGTTAACGCGTTGGTAGGCCGAGGATGATCTTCATGTATCGGACGTCCCATCCTGCGGCCTTGCGCCTGAGTTTGAGAGATTTTTTGTCGGCGACG